>ATLU01000006.1_pt1 | contig 139328 bp, 125 predicted proteins | sample 178751 | NCBI WGS metagenome assembly ATLU01 (sample SAMN02211837, study PRJNA209200) | bioreactor metagenome | isolation source: day 23 sample from continuous culture bioreactor inoculated with sediment... | place: Germany: Wadden Sea | collected 2011
AAACGGCGTACCTCGGACCAGCAATTGGAGTGGCTCTCGGGGTACAACTGCCGGCAGCAACTGGCTAACCACTGCTTCGGTAGCCTCAGGATCATGTATGAACCGACTTAATGGCCATTCGGCTTTTGCCTCTGCCAGGGCCACAGCTTCAGCATCAGGATCAATAAACCGCATACCGCAGATACCCCGGCGGGTCTGCATGACCAGCAGCTGTCCAAACTGGCTGGGGTGAAAACCGTAATGTATGGCCAGGTCGGCGCCGGATTGTTTGTATTCACCCGGGCTCATGCCCTCCAGTGCGATAAACTGATCATGCAGACGGCTGGCACTAGAGAGACCCACCGCCAGTGACGCCTCCAATATGGAGTCACCCTCCCTGAGTAAGCGCTTGGCATGCTCGATGGTCAAAAAAGAGAGGAAGCACTTGGGAGACACCCCGGCCCAGCGCACAAACAGACGCTGAAAGTGATAGGGACTCAATCCCACGTATTCAGCCAACTGATCCAGATTGGGCTGTTCCTGCCGATGCTGTTGAATATAGCCAATCGCGCGTGCGACTCGCCCATAATCAACGGATTGTTCGTGTGTTATTGATCCCATTCAAATCCTATCCCACCTTTTGCCGAATAACTCAACTTTCCTGTGTCTTGACTAAAAACTAACGCCTTCTCACGCAAAACACGACCCGTTTCTTGCTACTGGCTTTGCAGGCAACGCTGGGTAACACGCCCAACTGGCTCTCAGAGCTACACGTTTGACCGACCTTAGCCAATGACATCAACCCTCGCTCCCCACGTTCTGGCGATTTATGTCAGAATAGGCGGTAAATGCTGTAACCCATTAGAGAACTTGTACACCATGGATAATCCCCTGCTTCATCTGGAGGGTCTGCCGCCCTTCTCGAAAATCCGCCCAGAACATGCCGAAGCCGCCATCGATCAGCTGCTGGCAGAGAGTCGGGCTCTGACTGAAAAACTGCTTGCCCAGACACCCCCCTTCACCTGGGAAAACCTGGTGGAGCCGCTGGAAATCATGGAAGACCGTATCAACCGAGCCTGGTCTCCGGTCAGCCACATGAACTCGGTGGTCAATAGTGATGAGCTGCGCCAGGTCTATAACGCCTGCCTGCCGAAACTCAGCGATTACGGCACTGAGATGGGGCAGAACGCGGCACTCTATGCCGCCTATAAATCTGTAGCCGAAAGCGATTCGATACTGGATTCAGCCCAGCACAAGATGCTGGAAAATGCCCTGCGTGACTTTCATCTCTCCGGCGTCGATCTGCCTGAAGAGAAGAAAAACCGTTTCAAGGAGATCAGCCAATCGCTCTCCAGCCTGACCAGTAAGTACAGTGAAAATGTACTGGATGCGACCAATGCCTGGAGCAAGCTGATCACTGATGAGACAGCGCTGGCAGGACTGCCCGAGAGCGCCCTGGGTCTTGCCCGCCAGATCGCAGAACAGTGGGAAAAGACCGGATGGATGCTGACCCTGGACTTCCCCTCTTACATGCCGGTGATGACCTATGCCGACAACCGAGAGCTGCGCCGGGAGATGTACGAGGCCTACTCTACCCGCGCCTCTGACCAAGGGCCGGATGCGGGTAAATGGGATAACAGCGCGATCATGGAGCAGATCCTGCAGTTGCGTCATGAGCAGTCCCAGATACTGGGCTTTGCCAACTATGCCGAACGCTCCTTGGCCCGCAAGATGGCCCCCAGTACAGATCAGGTGGTTACTTTTCTGACCGATCTGGCGGAAAAATCCCGACCCCAGGCTTTCAAGGAGCTGGAAGAGCTTAAGGCGTTCGCCCAAGAACAGCATGGAATCAGTGAGCTGGAGGCGTGGGATATCGGGTTTTATGCCGAAAAACTGCGACAGCACCGCTACGCCATCACCCAGGAGGAGCTGAAGCCTTACTTCCCGGAGGACCAGGTACTCTCCGGCATGTTTGCCGTGGTGCAGCGGCTCTACGGTATCCAGATCAGCCAGGTTGACACCTTCGACAGCTGGCACCCGGATGTCCGTTTCTTCGAGATTCGGGATGCAGAGGGCCATCTGCAAGGCCAGTTCTACCTCGACCCCTATGCCCGCCAGAACAAGCGCGGCGGTGCCTGGATGGATGAGTGCATCGTGCGCATGTTCACGCCCAGCTGTGACCAGATCCCGGTCGCCTATCTGGTCTGTAACTTCACCCCCCCGGTGGGTGATAAGCCGGCCCTGTTTACCCATGACGAGGTGGAAACCCTGTTCCATGAGTTCGGTCACGGCCTGCATCACCTGCTGACCCGGGTCGACTACCTCGGTGTGGCGGGGATCAACGGCGTCGCCTGGGACGCGGTGGAGCTACCGAGCCAGTTCATGGAGAACTGGTGCTGGGAACGTGAGGCACTGGATCTGTTCGCAGCCCACTACGAAACCGGGGAAAAACTGCCGGATGAGCTGTATCAGAAGATGACCGCCGCCAAGAACTTTCAGTCTGGCATGCAGATGGTCAGGCAGTTGGAGTTCAGCCTGTTCGACTTTCGTATGCACCGGGAGTACAACCCGGAACAGGGTGGCAGGATCTATCAGATACTGGCGGAAGTACGCGACCAGGTATCAGTACTGATACCCCCCGCTTTCAACCGCTTCGCCCACGGTTTCTCCCATATCTTTGCCGGCGGTTATGCAGCGGGTTATTACAGCTACAAATGGGCTGAGGTGTTATCGGCTGATGCCTTCTCACTGTTTGAAGAGAACGGTATCTTTGATCGAAAGACCGGCGAATCCTTTCTGCATAATGTGCTGGAGAAAGGCGGCTCAAAAGACGCCATGGAGCTGTTTGTCGCCTTCCGGGGTCGAGAGCCCCAGGTGGATGCGCTGCTTCGTCACTGTGGGATCAACGCATGACCACCAACTGCATAAAATGCCTCCTAGTAGCACTTGTGTTGGGGCTTTTGATCAGTTCGGCTCAGGCCGCGCGCATCACTGACAAGCTGTTGGCAGGGGTCTATGAAACCCCTGACACCTCCACGCCCCCCATGCGTGTACTACCCAGCGACACACCTCTGGAGCGGCTTGAAAAGCAGGGAGATTTCACCCGGATCAGGCTGGGTGACGGCACTGAGGGGTGGGTCGAGAGCCGCTTCATTACCGATGAGAAGCCCGCCCGCATCATGTTGCTGGAACTGCAGGTTAAGAATAGTGAGCTGCAGCAGAAACTCCGTGAGGCTAATAAAGAACTCAAGGCGCTAGGACAAACACCCGACACGACAACGGATACTCAACCCGATCCGGAAATTTCGGAACTGAAGCGGCAACTGGCCGATGCCAAGGCCGAAATTACCCTGCTGAAAAGGGAGACACCCACATCTCCTGAACCTGATGCAGAGAGTGAGACTGCCCATCTAAAACAGCAGGTCAACGATCTTCAGCAAGCACTTGAAACGGCAACGCGCGAAGCCGCAGAGGAACTGGAAAGGGCAAGGCAGACAGCCATCAAGTCCACAGAGCCCCCAGAAAACAATCCTGAACTGACGGCACTTCAACAAGCCAATCAGCAACTGCAGCAACAGCTGGACCAGATAGCCGGTATTGTTGGCGTTGAAAATGCCCCATCAGCCGAGTCACAACCACTCAATCAACCGACAGGTATCCAGCTCACAGCCTGGCATTTGCCGGTCTTCTTCCTCACATTGCTGTTCAGTTTCATTGGGGGCATCGCCTTCAAAAATTATCGTCTGGCAAAACGCTATGGCGGTTTCCGAATCTAACCCAGCGGCCCTGATAAAAAATCTATGAACTATTCGGATCTACGTGACTTTATTCAGCAACTGGAGGCCCAGAGAGAGCTGAAACGTGTTTCAGTGGAGGTTGACCCCTATCTGGAGATTACTGAGATCTGTGATCGCACCCTACGAGCGGGCGGCCCCGCGCTGCTGTTTGAAAACGTCAAAGGATCTGACTACCCACTGCTGGGTAATCTGTTTGGGACGCCCAGAAGGGTAGCCATGGGCATGGGCGAAGAGTCGGTCGAGGCCCTGCGGGAAGTCGGCAAGCTTCTCGCCATGCTGAAAGAGCCCGAGCCCCCCAAGGGGATGAAGGACGCCTGGGCCAAACTGCCGGTGTTTCGCAAGGTGCTGGATATGGCACCCAAAGAGATCAAGAACCCACCCTGCCAGGCAGTTATTATCGAGCAGGATCAGGTCGATCTTGCCTCTCTGCCTGTCCAGACCTGCTGGCCAGGCGATGCAGGTCCGCTGATCACCTGGGGTCTGGTCGTCACCCGGGGACCAGAGAAGAGCCGACAAAATCTGGGTATCTACCGCATGCAGGTGATCGGTAAAAACCGCGTCATTATGCGTTGGCTCTCCCATCGCGGCGGTGCACTCGATTTTCGTGACTGGCAGCTGCGCCATCCCGGCGAACCTTTCCCCGTCAGCGTAGCACTGGGGGCAGACCCCGCCACCATTCTGGCGGCAGTCACCCCAGTCCCTGACACCCTCTCTGAATACGCCTTTGCGGGACTCTTGCGGGGTAGTCGGACAGAAGTGACCCGCTGCCTGACCAATGATCTACAGGTTCCCGCATCAGCCGAATTTGTTTTGGAAGGCTATCTCTATCCAGATGATATGGCCCCTGAAGGCCCTTTTGGCGATCACACCGGCTATTACAACGAGGTGGACAGCTTCCCGGTGTTCACCATCGAACGCATAACCCATCGCCGTAAACCGATCTACCACAGTACCTATACCGGTCGACCACCGGATGAGCCCGCCATTCTGGGGGTGGCACTGAACGAGGTGTTTGTACCGATCCTGCAAAAACAGTTTCCCGAGATTGTCGACTTCTACCTGCCTCCCGAAGGGTGCTCCTACCGCATGGCGGTCGTCTCAATGAAAAAACAGTACCCCGGTCACGCCAAGCGAGTGATGTTGGGTATATGGTCTTTCTTGCGGCAGTTCATGTATACCAAGTTTGTGATTGTCACCGATGATGATGTGAATGTAAGAGATTGGAATGATGTGATCTGGGCCATGACCACGCGGATGGATCCTGCCAGAGACACCACGATGATCGAGAATACACCGATCGACTATCTCGATTTCGCTTCCCCGGTTTCTGGACTTGGCTCCAAGGTTGGTTTTGATGCTACCAACAAATGGCCCGGAGAAACCCAGCGGGAATGGGGGCAACCCATTACGATGGATGATAAAGTTAAGCAGCGAGTCGACGATATCTGGCAATCCTTGGATATTAAGCTCTCAGGTGATTGAATCGCCCCAGGGGTCTGAGGCTATAATTGCGGTCTACTGAAAAACAAATCAGGAGGAGTGAAGATGCGGACCATCATGTTGATGAATGCCAAAGGGGGCTGCGGAAAAACCACTATGGCGACCAATATCGCCACCTGGTTTGCCGATGAAGGTGCCACCGTCGCCCTGGCTGATTTTGATCCGCAAGGTTCCTCGCTCGACTGGCTCGAGGCACGCCGTGACTATGAAGGGATACCCACCATTGAAGGTATCGACGGGACAAAAGGCCCGGTAAAACCGGCCAAAGGGACCGACTACCTGATCATGGATGCCCCTGCGGGCACTCACGGTGCCGAGATCAACACCATGTTGAAACAGGTACAGACCCTGATTATCCCGGTACTGCCCTCGCCTATCGATATGCGCGCTTGCCGACGCTTTCTTGAAGAGCTCCTGCGCAGTGGCCGCGTCTCAAAAAAGCAGACCCGTATCGCCATTGTGGCCAACCGGGCACGGGAAAATACTCTGATATACCGACAGCTGGAAGAGTATCTGGCTCATCTGGAAATACCCTTCCTCACCCATCTTCGTGAGAGCCAGAACTATATCCGTGCCGCCGAACGTGGCCTGGGTATCTTCGAGATGGCCCCCTCACAGGTATGGCAGGATATTGAGCTGTGGGATCCCGTGCTGGAGTGGCTGGAAGAGCGATAGGGTCATGCTTCTGAGCGACAACCCGCAAGACCGCTCTGAAGATCAGGATAAATCATAACCACACCCAGATCCCGCTGCAGTTTGCGGCTATCCAGGCGTCGGGACTCCTGCAGATAAGAGAGCATGCCGGCAGACAACTGACTCCGGGCCGCTTCCAATGAAATTTGGGCCGGTCGAGGCAAACTGGCCCAGTCTGCGACCTGGTTGAAATAATCCGCCATATTTCCCGGCGTGCCATCACTGACATTATAGATCTCTCCATTGAGGCCCCGCGCCATGGCCGCCACACAGCTCTGAACCAGATCAGTAATATGAATTCGATTGGTATAGGGTGCCTCGGACTCTTTGACCATAGGCTCCTGTCGCTTAAGCCGGGCCAGGGGGAGTTTATCTGGCCCGTAGATACCGGCAACCCGTAGCACGACCAGCTCACCCCCCGTCGCCTGGCTCCAGGCCCTAAACTGCTGCTCAGCGTCCCACCGCCGTCTGGCACGATCCACCACAGGATTGGGTGGACGGGTCTCATCGACCCAATCACCCCCGCAATCGCCATAAACACCGGTTGTGCTGAGATAGACTATTCGCTTTGGGCTGTTCTCTTTACCCAGATGGTCCAACAGCCACGCAACCCGGGACTCCTTTACCCCACTTTTTGGCGGTGGAGCAAAGTAGAACAGTTCCGCATCCCGCAGATCCAGCGGCCACGCATCGGACTGATCAAGATCCAGTTCCAGCACCGGAATTTCCATGCTCACGAGCTTCGCCGCACTAGCCGCACTTCGGACCACAGCGGTTACTGAGTGACCCGTTTCCAGGTAGTATCTGGCCACCCGTTGTCCCAGGTAGCCACAGCCTAAAATTACTTTATGCATCACCAGTTTTGTATTTCGCAGTAAAATAGTAGAGAATTTCAGTATACCCTAATGAAAGTTGAAGGAATTTTATGAGTTTTAATGTGACAGTGGAACCCAGTGGCCATACATTTACCACAGAAAAGGGTGAAAGCATTCTTGAGGCCGCTGATCGTCAGGGCATCTCTCTCCCTTATGGCTGCCGTAACGGCGCCTGTGGCAGCTGTGCCAGTATCCTGGTTTCCGGAAGCGTCATCTATCCTGACGGTGATGAGGAGCTTGTGAGTGACAAGCCAGACGACTACTGCCTCACCTGCCAGGCCATGCCCAGCAGCGATATTACGATTCGAGCTCATGAAATAGAAGATGCTGAAGATGAAGAGATTCGAAACCTGGTCTGCTCTGTTTACCAGATGGACAAACTCTCCCATGACGTGATGCGGGTCTATCTGCGCCTACCGGAAAACGAACGGCTGAAATACCTTGCGGGCCAATATCTCGATTTTATTCTGGAAGACGGTCGTCGACGTGCCTTCTCGATAGCCAACGCACCCCATGATGATGAGCTGATCGAACTGCATATTCGGCACGTTCCAGGGGGCGAGTTCACCGACTACGTGTTTGATGAGATGCGGGTGGGTAATGAGCAGAAGATTGCTGCGCCCATGGGTGGCTTCTATCTGCGGGAAGATTCTAAACGTCCGATGGTCTTCATGGCAGGGGGTACGGGCTTCGCACCACTGAAAGCAGTGATTGAACACTGTTTCCATATTGGCGACCGCCGCCCCATCCATATCTACTGGGGTGTTCGCAGCAAACAGGATCTCTATCTGGGTCAGATGGCAGAAGCCTGGGCCAGAGCTCATGCCCATGTCACTTTTAAAGCCGTACTCTCTGAACCCGATGATGATTGGCAGGGTGCGCGGGGATTTGTCCACCAAGCCGTACTGCAGGATCATCCCGACATGAGTCCATTTGATCTCTACATGAGTGGGCCTCCCGTCATGATCTTCTCAGCCCGTGATGCCTTTGTCGAAGCTGGCCTGGATGCCAATCGAATGTATTCCGATGTCTTTGAATGGGCCCAGGACAATCCAAATAAATAATCGCCAGAGACAAAGCAGGGGCCAGACGGCCCCTGCTTTACTCTAAGATCAGCCCCTGTCAGCTTTACTGCTTGCTCACAACTTCGAGCTTGGGTTTCTCTACTTGGGATTCAGCCTCTTCCTGCTTTGCGGCAGGCAGTTTCAATGAAGCTGGCAACTCCAGCATACCCTGATGTTCGCTGTTGAGTTCAAGCCCGGCCTTGAAACAGGTCAATGCCTTCTCCTTCTCATCCATCTTTTCCAACAGCGCACCCAGCGCCCGATAGGCCGCTGTGCTCGGCTCTATACCTATACTCGCTTCCAGATAGGTTCTTGCCTTGCCCCAGAGCTTGTTACGTAAACAGAGCCGCCCCAGGGTTAACAGCAGGAGTGGATTTCGGGAGCGATCTTTCAACCACCCTTCCGCCACTGATAACTGCCGTGCAGAATCATCTGCCGGCACACGACCATACAGCTCGACCAGGTCATCACTCCAGTGTCGATTAATCGTATCTCGTAACAAACGCTCTACCTGAGTATGCTCATCCCGGTTCATCAGATGATTTACATAGGTGGTAATCATCTCTTCTTTGGCGCGTATCGCAGAGGGTATACGGTTCCAGGTTGCCTGCAGTTGAGTCAGATTTTCATCCTGTGCAGCCATCGTTAACTGGCTCTGAAAAACCCGCAGCTCCAATGCCAGCAGTTCATCTGGCTCAACCACTTTACGCTTCTTCAATTCCGGTAATAACTGCCCCATCTCCTGCCAGTCATCCAGCCGCTGATAGAGCTCTTTCAATAGCTTGAGAACATGGGTATGACGTGGGGCTATCTCTTTAAGGTGTTTCAGGGTGGCCAGAGCCTGTTCCAACTGGGCGTGATCCAGTTGTAACTCTGCCTGGGTAAGCCCAACGGCCACATCCGCTTCAGGCATACTTTCATGAGCCAACTGAAGATAATGGTCCCGGCGATCATGGGCATCCTGCTGCTGGGCAGAACGTGCGGCGGCCAGATAATTCAGCAGGGGCGTTTCAGAGCGACCGGCAAAGCGAACCAGATCTTTCTCAGCCCGTTTCCAGTTACCTTCAGACAACTCCACTAACCCCAGAGTAAGTGCCTTGCGGGCGCGCTTGGCGCCACGCTGTTCACGCCAGTCATGGAGCTTTTTCGGAGTTGCACCAATGCGGGAGAGAATCCGCAATGTTATGTAGAGCACACCAAACATCACCAGATTCATCAGTAGAAAGAAGGCCAGACTTCCCTCTACTGTCCACTCACCATAACCGAGGAGGATATAACCGTTGTCCTCCTTCACTGCCAGAGCAAGGAGGACCGAGGCAGCCAGCCCAAGTATCGCCAGGATCAGTATCTTCATTGGGCACCCTCTTCTCCAGCCGCCTTCATGCGTGCCTGCAGTGCTGACAATGAGCTGGAGATATCTGGCAATGAGGGCCTGACATTGACAGCAGTGAGGTCAGCTAGCGCTTTTTGAATGGCCTGAGTAGAGGTTGCTTCGGCATCAAAGAAGTCACCAATCCAGACTGTCGCCTGCTTCAGACTGGAAGCATAGAGTACGGAATCACCCTTCAGAAGGGCCAGACGGGCCGCTTCCAGTTGCAACCCCAGATTTTTATACACAAAAAACTGCTGCTCCGGTGGCAACATGGCACTCACTGGTTTATCGCGATGGCGAATCACCATAACCGATTTAAAACCCTCCCAACCGTCTTTAAGCAGTGTCTTAACACTGCGCTCCCCTTCGGGTGCCGCGTGTTTGGTCTGCTCTGGCTCTGATGGCGTATATTCAAGGCCGACCATCTTAAGTGCCTTGACCTGCCCGATCAGTCCGGTGATCTTGGATGAGAGCCCAACCCGGTCGAGCTGTCCAACCGACTTCAGGGCTGCTATCTCTTTTGCCAGCACTTCACGCACATCAATCATGCCTGGGTCACCGGTGTCACGTAACCGGCCATCAGCCGTCTCCAATGCGGCAATGGCCGTCATGACATCACCCTCCAACCTCAAGCGGTGGTTGGCAACTCGCATCAGATACTCGGCTTCTGCAGCCATCCAGGCATTGCTGGTGCGCCCGACTTTACTATAAACCGATTCCAGTGATTGCTTCATTTCACTGGCTTGCTGACTCAAACGATCACGCTCCGTCGTCAGTTTTTCATCCTGTGCCGCCAACGCCGTCTGTTGCCTTGCAATAGCGCCTTTCTGCTCATCAAATGCCTTTTGAACAACCGTTAACTGACTCTGTAGCGATTGTTGCTGCTCACCTGCTTGACTCAGGGCACTATTCATCTCCTGCAGTGAGGTCTGCAGGTTGACCCAGTACTGGTAACCATACCCCAAAGTCCCAAAAACAAGAGCGATGGCTAACACCGCCAGGATGAGTGGAAGTTTTGACGTATTATTAGACGGCTGTTTGACCGGTGGCTCCTGCAGAGGTGTCGACTCGATGATCTCAGCATCTTCGATCTGCGCTTCCGTTTCCATTTCTGCCGTTTCTTCCTTTCCTGGATTCTTCGTCTCTTTGTTGCTCATTCACTCTTCCGTCTTGCTTATGTTGCAACCGGTTTAACCGATTGATAAAGATTGGCTATGGATGCGCGCATGAACTACCCATTACGGCTACACAATGAGGAACTGACCTCAACTGTTAGCCGTTGCTCTCACCCTTATCTAGTCTAGCAAAGCGTGATAACGACACGAGGCCCCTACCCCACTAAATAACTTCTCCTTAGTGACTATACCATCAGTACTGTTCAGACACCTGACTCGTGATCCCATAGTCGGCTTCCGTCAGTTACGATTACTTGCCCATAGGCAGATCGCTTTCAACAGGTCTTGTTCATCTGCCCCCTCTGCCAGATAGACCTGGGTGCAACCCAGCTCACGGGCATGCTGACGCATACGATCACTGACCACGATCATGGGTGTAGCCTGCAGCAGCGGCTTTCCCGCTTCACCAAGCAGAGTAACCAGATTGTCCAATAGGATATTGCTGGTAACCGTGACCACATCTACATCATCATCCCAGCGGTAGATCAGGTTTTCCGGGTCGGTTGATGGGCAGGCACGTTGATAGACCTCGGCATGATCCACAATCGCGCCACGCCTGGAGAGCTCTTCACCCATCAACTCACGCCCCCCATTACCCCGCAGTATCAAGATACGTTTACCCTGCACATCTTTGAACTCCGGTGTCTCCAGTAGGCCTTCGCTATCAAATGAGGCTTCCGGCACGATATCCACCGGATAGCCAGACTCGGCTAAGGTTTGGGCGGTGCGCTTTCCAACAGCCGCCAGGGCAACGCCTTCCGGTAGTTCCTGATTCGGTGCCAACTTAATACCCCAGAGGACCGCATTGGGACTGATAAAGATGGCCATATCATAACTGGAGAGCTGCTGTAACTGCTGTGTCACCAGCGCAGGCTCAGGTGGATCCAAAATCTCCACTGCAGGGAAGCGCAACGGTAACCCATCCCTGTTGGCGATCATTTTACAGAGGGTGGTCGCCTGATGAGCTGCACGGGTGACCAGCACCCCAACGTCCGTCAGGCTGCACTCAGCATTAGTTTCAAGAAAAGACATAAGGTAAAACTCAGCTTTCGTATAGATTTTTAAGCACTTGGTCTGCGCCTTGGCCAAGCAGATCTTCCGCCAAGGCGATACCCAACGACTCAGCATCTGCGGCCGGGCCACTAATCTCAGCCCGCATCACAAGACTGCCATCCGGTTCCCCGACCAACCCACGCATAAACAGCTTATCGTGGTTAAGTATGGCGAATCCGCCGATGGGTACCTGACAGCCCCCCATTAGACGGTTATTCATGGCCCGCTCAGCGGTTACGCAGCATGCGGTTTCTGTATCATGCAATGGCTGTATTAGGGTATTAACCCGTGCATCATCGCTACGACACTCGATTCCAATAGCGCCCTGACCAATAGCCGGCAGACTCTGTTCAGTCTCCAGAAATGCGGTTATACGACTTTGAAATCCCAGCCTTTTTAAGCCTGCCGCGGCGAGGATGATGGCGTCAAACTCACCCTCGTCAAGCTTGCGCAGGCGAGTATTTACATTGCCACGCAGAGGAAGAATTTTCAGATCAGGACGACCATCTGCCAACTGGCACTGACGCCGCAGACTGGATGTTCCGACCACGGCCCCCTCGGGCAGCTCTTGCAAGCAGGAGTAGGTATTGGAGACGAAGGCATCCCTCGGGTCTTCTCTCTCCAAGATAACCGCAAGATGCAGACCTTCTGGCAACTCGACCGGTACATCCTTCATTGAGTGGACAGCAATATCAGCCTGTCCTTCCAGCATGCCTTGCTCTAACTCTTTGACGAACAATCCTTTTCCGCCGATTTTGGCAAGCGGCGTGTCGAGAATGTTATCACCTTGGGTGCTCATCCCCACCAGCTCGATCTCAATGCCTGGGTGGGCCTTGCGCAAAAGGCTGGCAACATGCTCGGCCTGCCACATGGCAAGGGGTGATTTTCTTGTGGCGATTCGAAGCGGCTGGGACATCACTGTTATCTCGATTCAAAAGAGAGAATGCTATATTTTCTGACTTATCCAGGCAAATACCAACCCGTTTTTTCATTTATTTATGTTGAATTCAAATAATATGCCTTAAACTCTTTAGCTTTCAGCCCATTGGCCGCTATCGGTTTCAACCCATACCTAATTCATTGCCATGGCCGTCAATTTGATTAACAACGAACTTGCACTCATCTGCCCCGATCCGGTAATTGGAGTCAATCGGGACGGTATCATCACCCTGTTTAATCCTGCCGCCGAGCGATTACTGGGCTACAGCAGCCAGGAAATGGTCGACCACTTCCAGATAGCCCAGCTCTACTCATCACCCGAAACAGCCCGTGAGATCAAGCGCCTGATGTATCAGGAAGACAAGGGAGAACCAGGGCAGCTTATCGGGCACAAGACCCAGTTATTATCAAAAAATGGCACGGTTATACCGATACAGCTCTCTGCCTGTGTCGTGACCGAGGCGGGTGAAGAGACCGGCAGTGTCGGCTTTTTTCATGATCTGACCGAGCGCCTGGCACTGGAACAGTCACTGAAAATGCTCTCCATCACTGACAGCCTCACGGGGCTGTTTAACCAACGTCATTTCCATACCGTCCTCGGCCAGGAGATGGAGCGGAGTAAACGCTACAAGCACCCGCTGTCACTGGTCTGTTTCGATATGGATAACTTCAAATCGGTCAATGACCAGCTGGGTCATGTGGAGGGGGATCATACTCTGCGCTTTATTGGCGAGGCCGTTTGTCGGGTCCTGCGCCTGACTGACTTCGGATTTCGCTACGGGGGTGATGAGTTCATGATCATCCTGCCGGAAACCTCCGGCCGGAATGCTATTAACTTTACCGACCGTCTGATCAACTATTTCAACGGCCATCGCCCCAGTAATCTGATCAATCTGGACCAACAGTCTGCACCGGTTGCGTTGAGTATTGGTATTGCAGAATATAGTGGAGATGAAGCTCCCTCTCTCTTTATCAAGCGTGCGGATCTGGCCATGTATAAAGCAAAAAAACAGGCTGGAAATTACACTGTAATGGCCGACTAGGCCGGCCGGCTAATCACCCACACAACACAATTCATACCTTACCCCGCAATAGCTTGCGAACCTCGGCCAGATGTCGTCGACTTACCTCCAGCACGGCCTCACTCCCGGTCAATGACACGGTACAGCTACCATTTTGCATTTTCCGTAGTCCCAGCAGGCGGTCTTTGGCAATCAGCGCATTTCGATGAATCCGGATAAACAGCCCGGCATAACGCTCTTCAAGAGATCGAAGCGACTCTTCCAGCAGCGCCTCCCCACCACAATGACAGACCGTCACGTACTTGTTATCAGCCTGAAAATAGACCACCTCACTAAGCGGGATGCGTTGTAAACCACCACGAAAACTGACACTGATATAACCCGCATCGGGCTGCTTCTTCAGGGCTTGCAGCGCCTGTAGTTGCGGACGGTTCAAGCTGGCAGCCTTTCCCAGTGCCTTTTCCAGACGCTCCCGGCGAATCGGTTTCAGCAGGTAATCCACCGCATGGCGCTCGAAGGCCGCCAGTGCATGTTCGTCATAAGCCGTCACAAAAATCACCGCCGGGGGGGTAGGAAACTGAGCCAGATCGGTGGCTGCATCCAGGCCGTCCTGGCCAGGCATACGGATATCCATTAGTACCAGGTCAACGTCACCAGCTCTGCAACGCTGTACCGCATCGGCTCCATTATCCGCTTCACCCACCACCACACAGGGCGGGCCAATCTCCTCGATCAAGCTCTTGAGCCGGGACCGGGCATGGGCTTCATCGTCAACAATCAGAATTTTCATTACGCTTTCCACGGATGAGGGAAGACCACCCGAACCTGGTGCTCGCCATCCACCTGGCTGACACTGAGTGAGGCCTCTTCATCAAAGAAGCCCTGCAGCCGTTCACGGATATTATCCAGCGCCATATGATTACCTGAACGATGACCTTTTTCGCCATAGCCAGGCAAGGTATTGCGGATGCTGATATTCACCCGTTTTCGTCTATAGCGTCCGGTAATCTGGATCTGACCCGGTTCTGCCGAGGGTTCAATCCCATGATAGATGGCATTCTCCAGTAAAGGCTGCAGAATCAGAGCAGGCAGCTCTGCCTCCTCCGGTAGATCCACCAGATCCCAGGTCACCTTCAGTCGTTTACCCAGACGCTGCCCTTCTATGCGCAGATAACCCCGGCACAGCTCAAGCTCCTCCTGCAGGGTCGACATGCGCTGGGCATTGGAGAGTGAAGCCCGAAACAGATCGGACAGATCATAGACCACCTCTTCGGCCAAGGCAGGGTCCGTGCGGGTCAGGCTGGCGATGGTATTCATACTGTTGAACAGGAAGTGAGGCCGGATACGGGACTGAAGGGCCTGCAAATGCGCCTGGGATTCCGCTTCTACCTGCAGGCGCCAGCGATATTGAATAGAGAGATAATGCATCAGCAGGGCCGAGACAATGGCACTGATTACCTGACTTTTTAGGATGAACGAGCCGCCTTCCGACAGTTCCAGCGACCACAAGGCCAGCAGCCCTATCACCAAGGTCACCAGCTGCAACGTCAACCAAGCGATCAGGCCAGCGACCCAGGTCCGTAGATGGCTGATCCAGGGGCGTATCAGACAGATCATGGCACTGCCTACCAGAGCAATCCACTGAATATAGAGTGAGCGCAGACTCAATTCACCAGCAAAGGCGCTTATCGATTCCAGCGAGGCAAGCGTCAGGATAACCGCCAGTAATTCAGCCGAGATGACCACACCAAACACCATGCGAATACTGCAGAAGTTAGGCAGATAAGATGCCTTTCCCCGTTCCGATCCCTGCTTGCTGGCTCCTTTCTGGCTCATATCCCTCCTCGGCTACTCAACGATCCATCGAATCCTGATACAATTGCTTTTTATGCTTGCCCGACCTCTCTGAGAGACTGGCGGCACTGTACTATCTTACACTCTACTATTAACGATCCATTGCTTCTTGGTTCTCAAGCAGGAAATTTATCACATGAGCGATAAAAAACTCTGGTCCGGCCGTTTCAGCGAGCCTACTGATGCCTTTGTCGAGGCCTTCACCGCTTCGGTGGAGTTCGACCAGCGCCTCTACCGCTACGATATCCAGGGCTCTATTGCCCATGCCACCATGCTCGCAAAGTCGGGCATTCTGACGAGCGGTGAACGCGACACCATTGTTGCTGGGCTGGAGACGATACGCGACCAGATTGAGTCGGGCAATTTCCAGTGGTCTGTGGAGCTGGAAGATGTCCACATGAATGTGGAGTCCCACCTGACCCAGGCGATTGGTGATGCCGGTAAGAAGCTGCATACCGGTCGTTCTCGCAACGATCAAGTGGCCACCGACATACGGCTCTATTTACGTGACGAGATCGAGGCCATACGGGCCGAAATCCTGCGTTTGCAGCACGCCCTGCTGGATACCGCGGAACGCGAGGCAGACACCATCATGCCCGGCTTCACCCATCTTCAGACAGCACAGCCGGTCACCTTCGGCCATCATCTGATGGCCTGGTTCGAGATGCTGGACCGGGATCGTGAACGTCTGGCCGACTGCAACAAGCGGGTCAATATTATGCCCTTGGGTTCAGCCGCCCTGGCCGGCACCACCTATCCGATTGACCGTCACTACACGGCAGAGTTGCTGGGCTTCGACCGCCCCAGTGAGAACTCACTGGATTCGGTCAGTGACCGGGATTTTGCCATCGAGTTCAGCGCGGCCGCCGCGCTGATTATGATGCACCTGTCACGGATGTCAGAAGAGCTGATTATCTGGTCTTCCGCCCAGTTCAACTTTGTCGATCTCTCCGACAGCTTCTGCACCGGCTCCTCCATCATGCCGCAGAAAAAGAACCCGGATGTCCCCGAACTGGTCAGAGGCAAGACCGGCCGTATCTTCGGTCACCTGATGGGACTGCTCACCCTGATGAAAGGGCAGCCATTGGCCTACAACAAGGACAACCAGGAAGATAAGGAGCCCCTGTTTGACACTGTGGATAACCTGAAGGGTTCGCTCAAGGTGTTTGCTGACATGATCCCCGCCATCACCTGCAAACCGGAAAGCATGCGTCAAGCGACCATGAAGGGCTTTGCCACCGCGACCGATCTGGCCGATTACCTGGTACGCAAAGGCACCCCGTTCCGGGATGCCCACGAGGTGGTGGGCAAGGCTGTTGCCCTGGGTGTTAGCAAAGAGTGTGATCTCTCTGATCTGAGCCTGGATGAACTGCAGGGCTTCTCTGAGCAGATCACTGAGGATGTATTTGACGTATTGACCCTGGAGGGCTCCGTAGCCGCTCGTGACCACATCGGAGGCACTGCTCCAGCCCAAGTGCGAGCCGCAATCAAGCGCGCCCGTGACAGGTTGAGCGGTCAGTAGGCGCTTACCAACATACGATGACGGTGGGCACGAAATACGTACCCACTTTACCCAGCCGCACTTCCGGTCATGCCTGTATCGGGAGTACGACTGGGAATTGAATAGACGCCGTACACTATCTCACCCACAGCCTGTATAGTTACCCAGGTAACCAAACCGGAGGGCAGTCCATGACACAACCCCAACAGAGCGAAAACACGACCGACTTAATTCTGCGCGAAGACCGGGACGGCATCGCCTATCTCACGCTCAACCGGCCCAACCAATTCAACGCCCTCTCCGAGGAGCTGCTAGCTGGCCTGCAAAATCAGCTGGACAGTATTGCGGAAGATAAATCGATTCGAGTTGTTGTGCTGGCCGGCAATGGCCGCGCCTTCTGTGCCGGACATGATCTGAAACAGATGCGCTCTCAAAGTGAGCGTGACTACTTCCATCAACTCTTTACCCGCTGCGGTAAGGTGATGACTCGGATCAGCACCCTGCCGCAACCGGTCATTGCCCGGGTCCACGGCATTGCCACCGCTGCTGGCTGTCAGCTGGTCGCCTCCTGTGATCTGGCCATTGCCGAAGAGGGGGCACGCTTTGCGGTTTCCGGCATCAATGTCGGCCTGTTCTGCGGCACCCCCAGTGTGCCCCTGTCACGTAACGTAGGCAGAAAACAGGCCATGGAGATGCTACTGACCGGCGGCTTTATTTCGGCCCAGGAAGCCGCTGCCGAAGGCCTGATCAATCGCGCCGTACCTCTGGAGCAACTGGACAGTGAAGTACTCAAACTGGCTCAGGCGATCTGCAACAAATCCAGTGCCTCCATTGCGCTTGGCAAGGCCATGTACTACAAACAGCTGGAGATGGGGGTCGATCAGGCCTACCAGTATGCCAGTGAGGCGATGGCGGACAACATGATGTTCCGGGATGTCGGTGAAGGGATCGACGCCTTTACCGAGAAGCGCCCACCCAACTGGGAAGACCGGTAACCGTTCGATGTTTCAACTGCACCCCCGTCTGGAAGCGGATACCTTCTCCGTCTGTCAGCTGACACTGTGTGACGTGCGCCTGATGGATGATCAGCGTTTTCCCTGGCTGATCCTGATACCCAGACGGGCTGATATCACCGAGGTTCACCAGCTCAGTCCGGAGGATCAACAACAACTAATGATTGAAAGTACGCTGGCCTCCCGGGTGCTCGAACAGCACAGCCACCCAGACAAAATAAACGTCGCAGCCCTGGGCAATGTGGTTTCACAACTGCACTGGCATGTGGTGGCCCGGCAACAAAATGATCCCTGCTGGCCCGGCCCTGTCTGGGGATGTGGAGAGCGGCAACCCTTCCCGGAGGGCGAAAGCGCCGTACTCTGTTCAGCACTGCAACATGGGTTTAACGATGTCTAATCTACCTGATGATTCACTGGAGAAACTAAACCAGCGGCTCCTGGCCTTTGCCCGGGAGCGGGACTGGGAGCAGTTCCACTCACCAAAAAATCTGGCTATGGCGCTGATAGCCGAGTGTGCCGAACTAGTTGAGCACTTCCAGTGGCTGACCGAAGAGCAGAGCCAGCAGCTTTCAGCAGAAAAAAAGGATGAAGTCGCAATGGAGCTGGCGGATATCCTGATCTATACCATACGAACCGCAGAACGGCTGGATATCAACCTGATTGACGCAGCGAATCAAAAGATCGAAATAAACGAATCTCGTTATCCTGCTCAGAAGGTGTTTGGGGATGCCCGACGGGCCGATGAATACCCGGACGAGTAATCGGCACAACCCATCATCGAATCCAGCTTAACAGTCGCCGAATCCCTTTCGGTTTACGTCGCTGCTGTTCCAGCCAACCCAATTGGGCCTCTGCCTGACTGGCAACCAGCACCGCCTCGGGGACACGTTCTCTAATGGCCTGAAACAAATTGAGGGTGATGCCTTTGCCCTGTCGGTGACTAACCCATAACAGATTAAGCTTTAGATTCAGGTCAGCAAAAACGACCTGATGGGCATGGGCATCAAATAGCCCCTTCAACTCCTCCAGCAACGCATTGCGCCGGCTCGCTGACCACTGCTTCAGTCCAGGTATCAACAGCATAAAGTCATTCAGGCATTGCCCTGAAGCATCTGTCGTAGGCACCCGACGCCAGAGGTGCTTGCCTGGAACCAGCTGCTGATCTTGATCAATGATTCGAAGGGTCATCTCATATCTGCTCAAAAATGCCATCCAATGGAGTTAACTATAGACTAAATTAATTCCACGAGATCTAAAGTTTAGGCTGATATGGACGCATATAAGGTTGTTAAGCTATTAAAAAAATATCAGATCGGAGGATCTCAGTCTTGACGCACGCAAGTAGCAATATCTACCAGTATCTGCAGACCAGCCCCTGTGGTGTGCTGATTTTGGATCAGACAGGCAACATTACCTGGCTGAATCCCGCGCTGGAGACGATGCTGGCACTGAAGTCAGATCAACTGGTAGGACAAAACAGAGAACGTTTTCCCTTCACCACACACCGCGGCCTGTTTAAAGGCTCAGGTCTGATGCATCTGTTCGGGCCCGGAGTTGAGCAGGAGCGCTGGTTACTCTGCACAGTTGAAGAGCTGAATGATCCCGACCCAGCCAACCATACCCTGAAGTATTTTCAGGATGTCACTGAGCAAGTGCAGTTAAGGGAAGAGAATCAGCGACTACAGAAACAGGTCGAAGAGCTTGCCATCACCGACGAACTCACTGGCTTGGCCAATCGGCAATCGCTCACTCGTGCGCTAAATGCACAGGTAGCGCGTAGCCGACGTTACCAGAACCCATTAAGCCTGGCGGTTATATCACTTGAAGACAGTACAACAAGCGAGCCGCTGCCTAACGAGGCTATTCTGTCCATCAGCCGCTACCTTCGTGATCGACTTCGCTGGGTAGATCTGATCGCCCGCTGGGATCATAACCAGTTCATTACCATTCTCCCGGAAACCAAGCTCCAGGATGGTACGGATCTGCTGGAAAAAGTGCGCGCCGAATTTGCCGACCTGAGCTGGCCTGAGCAGTTTAATCCTGAACATCTCTCACTGCAGTTTGGCCTGGCTGAATGGCATAAAGGACAGGATGCTCGCCTCCTCTTGAAGGAGGCATTTACTAATCTGTTCGAGGGCGAAGTCGAGGCTACACCCTCCTGAGGGTTACACTATGGCCGATGCAGTTTCCTACAAAGACGGTATCGGCCGCCAGGAATTACGCACCGTTCGCCGGCGCTTTCTGGGTCTGCACCGGGAGCGCCTGCGTATAATTGGGCAGGAGCTGACACCAAGTCAGCAGACCTTTCTTGATATATTGCCCCTGCTGTTTCATATCAATCACCCCACCCTGCCCGGCTTTGTTGGTACGGAGGCGCCCACCGGCATACCTGACTACACACCATCCCAGACCGCTCTGCGCATTGCCCGTAAGCTCAGCCGCAGTTTCGAATACAAGAAAATTGCCCATCCCCGCTTCTATATCCACGCCCTCTATCTGATGGGCAGCATCGGCAGTATCGCTCATACCAGTGGCAGCGATTTCGATATCTGGCTCTGCCACGATGCCAGTTTGAGCAGTGCCGAGCGGGAGCTACTCAAAAAGAAGGCCAAAAAGATCGAGGCCTGGGGCAGCGAATTCAACATGGAAGTGCATTTTTTCCTGATGGATGTGGACGCCTTCCGTAGCGGCAAACTGGATGCCCTCTCCCATGAGAGCAGTGGCACCACCCAACCGCACCTGCTACTGGAAGAGTTCTATCGAACCGGCGTCCTGTTGGCCGGACGTTATCCTGTCTGGTGGATGGTGCCACCGGAAGAGGAGCATAACTATACCCAGTACGTAAAGATGCTGTTTGAGAAGCGTTTTGTTGACCCGATGGATTGCCTGGATTTTGGCAGCCTCGAGTCGATTCCGGTAGAGGAATTTATTGGGGCCGCCCATTGGCAACTGTTCAAAGGCATTGAGTCCCCCTATAAGACCATCCTCAAGCTATTTCTGACAGAGGCCTACGCCCGCGACTATCCTGATATCCGTTGGCTCTGCCAGGAGGCCAAGACGGCCATCTATGGTGGTGATCTGGACCTGCAAAAACTTGATCCCTATATATTGATGTATCAACGGGTAGAGCAGTACCTACAGGAACGACGGGAGAAGGATCGCCTGGAGCTGGCGCGCCGTTGTCTCTATTTCAAGGCCGAACAGTCCCTTAGCCAGGATATCCCCCGACTGCGTGACAGTCGTAAACGTGAAATCCTGCAGGAGATGACTCATGCGTGGGGCTGGCGACGCGGCAATCTGGTCAACCTGGACTCCCGCCATAGCTGGAAGATTGACCAGGTGATGGATGAACGCAACCATCTGGTACGAGAGCTGAGTGACAGTTACCGTCTACTCACCGACTTTGCCCGTGAGTATGTCTCCACCAACGCCATTGACCCGGAAGAGATCAGCCTGCTGGGGCGTAAACTCTACACGGCCATGGAGAAGCGCCCCGGAAAGATTGACTGTATCAACCCCGGTATTACCCGCGGCCTGTTTGAAGAGCGTGTCTCTCTCTACTACACCCAGACCCAGGGTGACCAGTATGCCTGGTCACTCTATCTCGGCCAGGTTACTGAAAAAGCCGCAAGGGTGACCAGCCCGCTGAAGACAACTGCCAGCCTGACTGAGGTGCTGACCTGGTGTCACCTGAACCGATTGATCAACCTGAACACAATCATCACACTCTACCCAAAAGAGAATCCGGTACGCCAGGAAGAGCTCAGCCACATACTCAGTACACTCAATACTCTCTATCCACAACAGCAGGTGGAATCTGTTCCAATGCAGCGGCTGAAGCGTTCCCCCTATGCGCTATCCTGCACCCTGTTTATCAACACCGGCATCGATCCTATGGCCCATCTGGCCAAGCTGGGCAAACAGCTCACTACAGATCGCTGTGATCCACTCAGCTTTGGCTCCGCCCACAGCTCACTGGTAGACACGGTTGAGCAACTCATCACCACCAGCTGGGGCGAAACACTGGTCACCCAGCATACGGGGACCACAGGTCTGCTCAATTCACTGTGTCATTTTCTGCGTATGAGTCTCACCTCAGGCTGCAAGCAACCTCCCCCCAAGGTGACCGCACACAGCTTTGCCTCTGTAAGGGGCGGGAGTACAGCCAAGCGGGTGGAGAAGCTGTTTAATGAAATAGCCAACTGCTTTTTTCAGGGTCCTGCGGGTCTGAATAGCCGCTATTTACTGCAGATAGACGATGACTATTACATGATCCATCATCAGAACAATAAGTTCTCCTATTTCCCCATGACAGGTGAAGCAGAAGTGATGGATATTCTCTCGGAACCTTCACGGACCTATCGACATACTCATATCGACAGCCTGACACTGGCCGACAGCCCGCTACCCTGTATCATGCAGATGAATCGCGCAGGTGTTATTCAGGTTTTTTACACTACCCGGGCAGGCAAAACAACGCTGTATATCCTGGATGAACAGGGCTCCCTGTTCCATCAGCAGATGCATGAAGCCGATGAACACTACCTGCTGGTGCAGCAGCAACGCTTCCTTAAGGGCTTGCAGCTTTCACGTAGCCTGCATACAGAGCAGGCCAGTCATCGATACCTGCTCGACGCACCAGAATTTTATCAACTGCAACGTGATCGTGATGGTCAATACAGTGCCGAGCCCCGCACACCACCCCGACATCGCCTGCCCGACAGCTATATGGAACTGCGGCTGATCAGCGAAGGGCTGGATCTGAATCAATCATCCCATCTGCTGGTCTGCGGCGAAAAGGAGTTTAGCTCACTTGAGTATGGCTCTGGCCTCTACACGGCCGTTGCAGGGCACTTGCTGAACCAGCGCATTGGACAAAAGGCCTATCCGATCTATCTCACCGGCCTTGAACTCTCCGGCGTAGACAGTGATGAGGGCAACACCACCATTCAACTACTGAAATTCAAAAAACGGTTGGAAGGCCGACTGAACCAGGCGCGGCTCAAGCTCAATCACTGATTCCTTTAATAGGCATTGGGTTTGACGCGCCTCAGGGTTACAATGCGCCGATTAGAATCTTTCGGAGCAACATTTCATGTTCTGCTGGTCACGCTACCTACTCTGGCTCGTTATCCTTGTCCTCGGCACAGGCAGCATGCTCTCAGCATGCGGACAAAAAGGCCCACTTTACCTACCTGACCCCGCTACTGAGCAGCAGCAAGAAGAAGCAAAGGATAAAAAATAAGCACCACCATGCGATATGCATTCACCAAGATGCATGGCCTCGGTAACGACTTTGTCGTACTGGATGCCTTTACCCAGCCCCTGCAACTTACTCCGGAACAGTTTCGCTTTTTAGGTGATCGGCATTTTGGCATTGGCTGTGACCAGATTCTACTGGTTGAGCCACCCAACCAGCCAGAAACTGATTTCAACTACCGCATTTTTAACGCCGATGGCGACGAAGTGGAGCAGTGCGGAAATGGTGCCCGCTGTTTTGCGCGCTATGTGCATGACAAAGGGCTCTCTGACAAATCTGAGATCACGGTCGGTACCAACGCCGGGATTATCAAACTCCACCTGGAGTCAGACGGTCAGATTCGGGTCAACATGGGCCGTCCTGTTCTTGCACCGGCTGAAATACCTTTCATTGCGGACACCGAGGCCCCGGAATACCCGGTTGATGTTGAGGGTGAAATCATTCACTTGGGGGCGGTTTCCATGGGTAATCCTCATGCCGTGATAGTGGTGGAGAATATCGAAACGGCTCCCGTTGAACAGGCCGGTAAAGCACTGCAACAACATACCCGCTTTCCAAAACGAGTTAATGTAGGCTTCATGCAAATAATCTCACGGGATGAGATCCGCCTGCGGGTTTTTGAAAGGGGTGTGGGTGAGACCCTTGCCTGCGGTACCGGTGCCTGTGCGGCGGCAGTCTCAGGCCAGCTTCGCGGACTGCTTAACAAAAGGGTGCGGGTCAGCTTGCCCGGTGGTGCGCTTGTGATAGAGTGGCCTAATAGAGACGCGCCTGTTTTGATGTATGGGCCGGCGATCACGGTTTTTGAAGGAAGTATCGAGCTATGAGTCAACAATCTGAGCCTGCATCAGACTATCTTGAAACAGAACAGGTGCTGATCGATTATTTGACCAAAAATCCTGACTTTTTCCAGCGTAATCCCGATGTTTTATGCAAATTGGAGCTTCCGCACACCAGCGGGGATGCCGTCTCATTGATCGAGCGTCAGGTGTTAGCACTGCGTGAACAGGCAGAACAAAACCACCAAAAACTGGAAGAGTTCGTGGCTATTGCCCGTGAGAACGAACTGCTCAATGATCGACTGCACCACCTGACGGTCAAACTGATTGAGTGCTGCGATTTTGATGAAGTTATCAATACACTGCAGGACCTTCTGCATGATGACTTTCGAGCCGAAGCGGTAGAACTTCATCTCTATTCAGTCAGCGAAGCGGATCCTGCAAGCAATCCTGACCTGGATGGCTTCAGGGAATTTTTGGACAGCGGCAAACCCCGCTGTGGTCGTTTCTCTGATAAGCAGCTGAAATATCTGTTTGGCCCACAGGCCGAAGATATCACCTCAACGGCCCTAATTCCGATCAGGGCCGACGGTCTGTTGGGGATTTTGGCCATTGGCAGCCACAGCATTCACCGGTTTCACCCTGGCATGGGCACGGATTATCTGATCCGCCTGGGCGAAATTGTCAGCAAGACACTGGAGGTGGTGTCGGAACCCGGTAGCTGATGCAAAACGCAGATCCGCTTGAGCAGGGCGTGATTGATTTCACCCACCATCTGCGCCATGAAAGACGGCTCTCTCCCCACACCTTAACAAACTACCATCGTGATCTTGAGCGGGTCGTCGATTGGTGCCACACCCAGAGTATCAGTGTGTGGAACAATCTGACCCCCCATCACACCCGTGCCTTTATCGCCCAGCGTCATCGCCAGGGCATATCCGGAAAAAGCCTGCAGCGGGAACTTTCTGCCCTGCGCTCCCTGTTCCATTATCTAATGCGGGAAGGCAGGGCCGATCACAATCCTGCAAACGGTATCCGTGCCCCAAAAACCGACAAACACCTGCCCGACACCCTGGATGCCGATCTACTCGGGAGCCTGCTAGACGCCAGTCCCGATAATGCCCTTGAACAACGGGATCTGGCCATCATGGAGCTGCTCTACTCCAGCGGGTTGCGCCTAGCGGAGCTGGTGTCAATCAATCTGCATGATATCGACAGCCGCGATGCCACCCTGGAAGTGATCGGCAAAGGGGCCAAGAGCCGAAGAGTCCCGGTAGGCAGCAAGGCACTCCTCGCGATTGAGGCCTGGAAACAGGTACGTGACACCATCGCCAAACCGGATGAAACTGCCCTGTTTGTCAGTCAGCGAGGCACCCGGTTACAGCCCCGATCCATTCAACAACGACTGAAAAAGTGGGCCCTGAAACAGGGGGTCAATCGCAACCTCCACCCCCATCTGCTCCGACACTCCTTTGCCAGCCATCTGCTGGAGTCCTCCAGCGACCTGCGAGCCGTGCAGGAGCTGCTTGGCCACGCCGATATCAGCACCACCCAGATCTACACCCATCTGGATTTCCAGCATCTGGCTCAGGTCTATGACAGCGCCCACCCCCGGGCCAGGAAAAAGAAGTGACTGATAGAGGGAACCGAAGGCATTGAAAACACTGTTTGAAGAAGCAAAGCGCTGTTTTCTGCTTGCCGATCCGGATGAGAAGCTGGAAGCCTCACGCCAGGTAGTCGCCGAATGGGACGCCGGCAATCTCTCTCTGGAGGGCGAGGATGAGCCGATCCCCTTCAGTACACCAGGCCGCCTTGAGCGCCCTCTTCTGGTGCCCCCACAGCAGGTGAGCAAACGGGGTTTTGGTTCCGTCACCAAGCGTGCCTCCCTGATTCACTCACTGGCCCATATCGAACTGACGGCGGTCAATCTGGCCTGGGATACCATCTACCGGTTTCGCGGCCTGCCCCGGGAGTACTATGCCGACTGGGTGAAATGTGCTGGCGAGGAGAGCCGCCACTTTATCGCCCTGCGTGACCAGCTGCGCGCCATGGGGTTTGATTATGGCCACTTCAGCGCCCATGACGAACTCTGGGGCAGTGCGGTGGAGACCGCCCATGACCTGATGGATCGGATGGGTATCGTGCATCGGGTATTTGAGGCCAGGGCACTGGATGTGGTGCCTCAGACCCGGGCAAAATTTCTGGAACTGGGTGATAGCAAGACCGCGTCCATCCTGACCATGATTGCCAATGAAGAGATCGGCCATGTCAGTGCCGGTACACGCTGGTTCCGCTATCGCTGTGAACAGGAGGGACTGGAGCCTGACGCCACCTTCTTCCAGCTGTTACAACAGTATCTGGGGCATTTCCCCAAAGGCCCATTTAATCGGGAAGCCCGCCTGCAATGCGGATTCAGTGAAAATGAATTGACCCGTCTGGAGAGAGAAGACGCGGCCTATCGTCAGGCCCGCCACTAGCCTTCTCTATTGGGGATAGTAGATTCGCTCGAAGAACGTCCGATACTCCTGGGGGACCGGCTGACTCTTCAGCTTATCCGCATCGATACAGGTGGTGGTGGTCCGGGCATCTACACAGAGCCGGTCATCTACGACTATGTTATAGCGCAGGCCCAATGAGCTGCGGCCCAGTTTGAAGCAGGAGACCCGAATCTCCGGGCGCTCACCAAATCGCAAGGGCTGAAGGAAATCAACCTCGGTATGGACCATTGGAAAGGCGATACGCAGATCCTGAATCAGATAGAAATAACGTACCCCAATATACTCCTCCCAAAGGTCCTCAAAGGCCTCATGGATGAAGTTATGAATACGCGGAAAGTAGGCGATACCCGCCGGATCCACATGGCTGAAACGAACCAGCCGCCGGGAGACAAACACCAACCCTTCACCCTCACCCACCGGGCGAATCTTTAATGCATCAGTTCTTTTGGTCATAGTATTTACTTTAAGTTATTAACTCGAATATCAGAGGTAATTGCGCTACTCAAAAGTTTAGCGGCTGATCCAGCCTAAGCTGGAGCTGAGCCTGAACAACGGCACTACTCCTCAACATAACCAAGTAGCTGACTGCGCAACGCCTTGGGCAGGCCGGTAATACTCAGGGTGTCGGAATCCGCCTGATAATGAATCCGCTTGTTCAGCTGGTAAGATGAGAAACTGATGGCCAAGTCTTTTTCCCGGCCGGCAAATTTCACATAGCGCTGCAGGCTCTTGCGATCCAGCAGCAGTTTACTGTTACCACTGGGCAGGTTATCGGCCAGATAACTGGAAAAGACAGAAGGATCGACCCCCTCCACCACCTGAGAGAGGCCATTGATTTCAACCGGCTCATCCTGAAGATCCTGCTCCATGCAGTAGGAGACCACTTGACTGCGGTAGTCATTCACCTGCTCTTCGGGAAGATTCTGGCTAAACAGCTCGATGCGCTCAAGAAAATCCCGGGTTACCGCCGCCTTATCGATACCTTCACTGAAACCAACCAGCTGTTCCAGCAAGGTCACTCCACCCTTACCCGCACGGGAGGCTGTCAGGGAGAGGTAGGCGCCCCCCTCACCCTTCCACTGGGTCAGATCAACCTTGATCGCCATCAGTGAGGCCCCCAGATCCAGGGTCAGAACCGGTTCAACCGCCTGCTGCTCATTAATCCGGGTCGCAATACGCTGACTAACAACAAACAGATAGAGCACTTGCTGATCAAACTGCTGTTCCAGAAACAGCACCAGGTGCCCCCGCAGCTCAATCTCCTGGTCCCTGAGCAGCACCAGCAACTGATTGGCCACCTGCCCGCTAAAGGTCTGGAAGTTGCTCTTTTCCTGCAGCAGCTCATCCAGCCAACCGGCCACTCCACCCGCTTCAGCCTCACCAGAAAACTGGCCATGCTGACGATTGACCCGGCTCAAATAGGCCTGTTTCAGATCCATCGCCAGGGTTTCAGTCAGATCATCCACGGCCAGCTCAGATTCACGCAGATGTACCGCCGGCTGCGCCTGCTCATTCAGGTGAAAATGGTGGGTTATGAAGTGGGTAATCGCCATCTGAACTCCGCGCACATTTATAGATAGATCCGGATTGGACCCCGCGCGGATTATACCGATATTTTCCCAGTCCACAGGTCTTCCCTTGAAATTGGCAGTTATTCCCCCATGTTGGATCAGTTAGAATAGGCAACAATTTATAGACAAGGGGCAGTGAAGTGGAGCCGATCAAGGGCACAACAATTCTTTCAATCCGACGAAATGGCAAGGTCGTGATCGGTGGCGATGGCCAGGTCTCCATGGGCAATACCGTCATGAAAGGTAATGCCCGCAAAGTACGCCGCCTGTATAAAAATCAGGTTCTGGCCGGCTTTGCCGGGGCCACTGCGGATGCCTTCACCCTGTTTGAACGTTTTGAAGCAAAACTTGAAAAGCACCATGGCCACCTGATGCGCGCGGCCGTTGAGCTGGCCAAAGACTGGCGTACCGACCGCACCCTGCGCAAGCTGGAAGCCCTGCTGCTGGTAGCGGACAAAACCGCCTCTTTGATGATTACCGGACTCGGCGATGTCATCGAGCCAGAAGAAGATCTGATGGCCATCGGCTCTGGCGGACCCTTCGCCCAGGCCGCTGCCCGCGCTTTGCTGCATCATACCGACCTCAGTGCCCGTGATATTGTTGAAAAGGGCCTCGGCATTGCCGCCGATATCTGCGTATTTACCAACCACAACCTCGTCATCGAAGAACTCGATACGGAAGAATGATTCCTAAAAACCATGTCTGAATTTACACCCCAACAGATCGTCCACGAGCTGGACAAACACATCATCGGTCAATCCGCTGCTAAACGTTCGGTAGCCATCGCCCTGCGTAACCGCTGGCGTCGCAGTCAGGTAGATCCTGAATTGCGCAATGAGATCACCCCGAAAAACATCCTGATGATCGGACCAACCGGTGTCGGCAAGACCGAGATCGCACGCCGCCTGGCCAAACTGGCCAATGCCCCCTTTATCAAGATCGAGGCCACCAAGTTCACGGAAGTGGGCTATGTTGGGCGGGATGTGGACTCCATCATCCGAGATCTGGCGGACTCCGCCATGAAGATGGTTCGTGAGCAAGCGCTTGAGAAGGTCAAGGATCAGGCCGCCGACGCCGCTGAAGAGCGCATACTGGATGTCCTGCTGCCGCGCCCAACGAACTGGGAGGCCGATAGCAGCAGCCAGGAAGGCTCTGCCACCCGCAACAAATTTCGGGTCAAAATCCGCAACGGTGAGATGGACGATAAAGAGATAGAGATTGAGGTGTCCGGTGCTGCCATGGGCGTCGAGATCATGGCGCCTCCCGGCATGGAAGAGATGACCAGCCAACTTCAGGGTCTGTTCCAAAACATGGGCGGCGGCAAGACCCGCAAGCGCAAGCTGCGGATCAAAGACGCTCTACGCATCCTGCAGGATGAAGAGGCCGCCAAGCTGGTTAATGATGAAGACCTGAAACTGAAGGCGCTGGAAAAAGTCGAGCAGCAGGGCATCGTTTTCCTGGATGAGCTGGACAAGGTCGCCACACGCTCTGAGCACGGCGGGCCCGATGTCTCCCGCCAGGGTGTGCAGCGTGACCTGCTACCGCTGGTAGAAGGCTGCACCGTCTCCACCAAGCAGGGCATGGTACGGACTGACCATATTCTGTTTATCGCCTCGGGTGCTTTCCATCTGGCCAAACCGTCTGACCTGATCCCTGAACTGCAGGGTCGCCTGCCTATCCGGGTCGAGCTGGATGCCCTCAGAACCGAAGACTTTATCCGTATCCTGACCGAACCTGATGCCTCACTGACCGATCAGTATATTGCGCTTATGGCTACGGAGGGTGTCACCCTATCATTCACTGAAGAGGGCATCCGGCGAATCGCTGAAGTGGCCTGGCAGGTGAACGAAGGAACGGAGAATATCGGTGCTCGCCGGTTACATACCGTCATGGAGCGACTCCTTGAAGGGATCTCCTTTACGGCTACCGAAGTGCCGGGAAGCCATGTGACCGTTGATGCGGCCTATGTTGACAACAATCTCTCCGAGCTGGCCTCGGATGAGGACCTGAGCCGGTTTATCCTGTAAATCAGGCCCGGCCCCACTGTCTGGAGTAGATGACATGTCCAAGTTTGTACCCAAAGAGTTGAATCTCCATCAGCACTCCCGTGTGCTTGAAATTTCTTTTGATGATGGATCAACGTTCAAACTCCCCTGTGAATACCTGCGGGTCTTCTCACCTTCTGCTGAAGTGATGGGCCACGGCCCCGGACAAGAGACCCTGCAGCTGGGCAAAGAGGATGTGAACATCGCCCAGATCACCCCTGTGGGGAATTATGCCGTCGCCTTCCATTTTGACGATGAGCACAACACCGGTATCTACTCCTGGGAATATCTCTACAACCTGGGGGCCAACTACGAGCAGAACTGGCAGAGCTACCTGCAACGACTGGAAGCCGCCGGCCATAAACGTAAAGCTGACAACTAAGGGGTTAGTTCCTGAATAGACCAAAAACCGATACACTTACAGCAATCGGTAATATTGCCATCATCAGCATTCGGTTCAAGGCAGCAACATGACGGATAACAACTCCACACATTTTGGTTTTGAGACCATCAACGCCCAGGAAAAGGCTGGCCGGGTAAAGGCCGTTTTTGACTCTGTTGCCAGCCGCTATGATCTGATGAATGACCTGATGTCATTCGGCATTCACCGGATATGGAAGCGCTTTGCGGTAGAACTGGCCGGTATCCGCCGTGGACAGAAGATCCTTGATCTCGCCTCAGGCACCGGGGATCTGGCGGCCCGTTTCGCTGGTCTGGTGGGCCCGGATGGCCTGGTGGTGATGACCGATATCAATGCCGCCATGCTCAATCAGGGCCGTATTCGGATGGCCGATGAGGGCCTGGTGGGTAATCTGGCCTATACCCAAGTCAACGCCGAACAGATCCCCTTCCCGGATAACAGCTTTGACTGCATTACCATCGCCTTTGGTCTGCGAAACGTCACCGATAAACAGCAGGCACTGAACGAGATGCAGCGGGTACTCAAACCGGGCGGCCGTGTGCTGGTACTGGAGTTCTCCCATCCTCAGGGCAAGCCGTTAAAAAGTGTCTATGACCTCTACTCATTTAAGCTGCTGCCCAAGATCGGCAAAGTAGTGGCCAATGATGAAGAGAGCTATCGCTATCTGGCTGAGTCGATCCGCATGCACCCGGATCAGGAGACCCTCAAAGGGATGATGGAACAGGCCGGCCTGGAGCGCTGTGACTACCATAATCTGACGGGCGGTATCGTTGCCGTTCATCGCGGCTTCAAACTGTAACCCCAGGGGTTCTGACCATGAGCCTCTCCGCTGTTGCTGTCGCTGGCCTTGAACAGGCCTTCAATCAATATCTCAGTCTGGACCCTCAGGCCCAGTCACAGATGGCCCGTCTGCACGGTAAGGTGATCGCCTTCGAACTGTCCGGTCTCGGCCAGACCCTTTATCTTATTCCCGGTCCGGCCGGGGTACAGCTGTTCTCCCGTTATGAAGATGAACCTAACTGCGTCCTGCGGGGAACCCCACTGGCCCTGGCTCGCATGGGTGATCAACAGAGCAGCTCTGATCAGCTCTTCTCCGGCGATGTGGTGATCTCTGGCGATACCGAGCTGACCCACCGCTTTGGTAAAATTCTGGGTGGCATGGCCATCGACTGGGAGGCCCAGCTCGCCAGTTATACCGGCACCCTGGTAGCTGACGATATTGTCGGCGTGGTTCGGGATATTGCCGGATGGGGCCGCCGCTCCCTCGACACACTCAAACTGGATTTTAAAGAGCTGTTGCAGCAGGAGATCCAGATACTCCCGGAACGGGAAGAGATTGAGCAGTTCCTTGCCGAGGTGGATCAGACCCGGGATGACGTCGAACGACTTCAGGCCCGTACCGCACTGTTACTGGACAAATTAAACACCCCATCGCGAGGCGACGCTCAGTGATCCGACCCAAAGAGGCCCTGCGTCTACTGCATATCAACTGGGTGCTGCTGCGTCATGGCCTGGACGAGGTGATCCTCGCCACCCATCTGTTTCGCCCGGTTCGGTTTCTGCTCTATCTGTCGCCCTTCTACTGGCTGCGCCGGCACAAGTTACCCCCCTACCCTGTGCGGATGCGTCAGGCACTGGAAGACTTGGGGCCGATCTTTATCAAGTTTGGCCAGATCCTCTCCACCCGCCGGGATCTGCTACCGGATGATATCGCTGACGAGCTGGCAAAACTGCAGGATGCCGTCCCCCCCTTCTCGGGACAGAAGGCAAGGCAGATCATCGAACAGGCATTTGGCCATCCGATTGAGGATGTACTGGACTCATTCGATGAAAAACCTCTGGCCTCTGCTTCTATCGCACAGGTCCACACTGCTGAACTGAAGAACGGCAAGCAGGTGGTAGTCAAAGTACTACGGCCGAATATCGAACAGATCATTCGCCGTGATGTAGGTCTGCTCTATATCATCGCCGGTCTGGCTGACCGCTACTGGAAAGATGGTAAACGGCTGCGCCCGGTGGAAGTGGTGCGGGATTACGAAAAGACCATCCTGGACGAACTGGATATGCAGCGCGAAGCGGCCAATGCCGCCCAACTGCGCCGCAACTGGGAAGACAGCGATATCCTGTTTGTGCCTGAAATCTACTGGGATTACACCCGCACCAATGTCCTGGTAATGGAGCGCATCCACGGTATTCCCGTTGGCAATATCGCCGCATTAAAAGCCGCGGGCATCAGCATGGAGCAGCTCGGCACCCAAGGGGTCGAAATCTTCTTCACACAGGTGTTCCGGGACAACTTCTTCCATGCCGATATGCATCCCGGCAATATCTTTGTGGAACCCAGCGGTCGTTATATCGCGGTCGACTTTGGTATCGTCGGTTCACTCACTACCGAGGACCAGCGCTATCTGGCAGAAAACCTGCTGGCCTTCTTCAACCGTGATTATTATCGGGTGGCAGAGCTACACGTGGAGTCCGGCTGGGTCCCCAAAGGCACCCGGGTCGAAGAGTTTGAGTCGGCCATCCGCTCGGTCTGTGAGCCGATCTTCAACAAACCCCTGAGCGAGATCTCCTTTGGGCACTTCCTGCTCAATCTGTTCCAGACCGCGCGACGGTTTGATATGGAGGTACAGCCCCAACTGGTGCTGCTGCAAAAAACCCTGCTCTATATTGAAGGGCTGGGTCGTCAGCTCTATCCGGACCTGGATCTCTGGGCCACTGCCAAGCCCTATCTTGAACGCTGGATGAAAGATCAGGTAGGCCCAAAAGCCTTCACCCGCAAACTGAAAAAGAACCTGCCCAAGATGACGGAATACGCGGCCGATATGCCCATTCTGCTGCACAAGGTGCTGGTCGATGCCTCTGAGGGACGGCTTGAACTGAACTGGAAATCTGAAGAGCTGGAAAAACTTCGGGCCGATTCCAGAAAGCACCAGCGCAATCTGATCACCGCCATCAGTGGCGGTACCCTGTTGATCACTGGCGCATTAATGCTACTGCTTGGCCCCGGGCAACTGCTCTCAGCCACCGCTGTCACCACAGCCGGCCTGGGACTCTCTGCCGTGGGTGGACTGACCCTGCTCCGCTCCTGGCTGAAGGGCTAGAAACGCCAAGGGCCTGTAGTTCTGTAGGGGTTGGAGTCAAATAGTAGATATTTGACTCCAACCCTGAGATTCCCCTAACTATCTGCCCGGTTCAACTGTCGCAGGGTCGACCAGGCCATCCAGCCGAGTAGCAGGGATGCGAGGACCAGGACCCCCCAGAGTGACCACTGCTTCAAGTCATAACTGCGTTCCATCGTCAGGGCCGCCGAGCCTGCCAGCTCAAATGGCTCGCTGAGAACAATTGATTCGCTGACCATCTGTTGCCGCTCATCTTCACTAAACCCGTTTAACAGGCTGGCCTGTTGCGACGGCTTGGCCAGCGCACTGCCATAGGCCAACAGGTAGGGGCCCTCTCCACGGGCAGAAAACTGCAACTGATGGGGTATCCAGCTCACGCTGACAGCGGGGAGTGCCTCGCCCAAGCCACCACCCGACTCGTCCACAACCAATTTCCAAAAGCGGTCTCCGGTACGATTCAGACTCAGTGCCGTCTGTTCCAGCGCTGTCTCGTTGAGTAGCAGTCGATAGATGTTGCCACTGCTGCGATGATTCCAGACGGCCTGTTCCGTGGTACGCGAGTAGAGCGATACCCGCACAATGGTATTACGCTCACCCGGGATCAGATCTATTCGGGTCACTGGCAGACGCCCGGGAATCTCAAACAGATACGCCCCCGGCTGTTCACCCCGTGTCACCTGCGTCACGCTAGCTACTGCCTGGGGATGCGCTACCGTTCGACCCGTGATCACGGCCTCAACCGCCGTGAGTTCTACCGGCAGTTTGCCATCTTCACGGGTCAGGCGAATATAGCGGGCGGTCTTTGCCGGTAGATCGATCGCTGATCGGACCAGCCGTTCACCGGCAAAACCGAGATCGGCCATCACCGCCAGCACATCGAGTGGACGCCAGCGACTCAGGTCATCGCTCTGCTCAAGTCGCAGCCGATGAATGAACCCCTGGGATTGGGCCGGCCACTGCAACTTCAGTGACTGAATCTTGGGGCGTGTCTCCCCCTCCCAAAGCTGCAGCAGATAGCCCCGCAGCACCTCATCCTGGGCACGCTGTAACTGACGCTGTTCCAGGGTCAGCTGGCCCGCTTCCGTCTGGCGACTGAAACGCATCGAAAGCAGTTGCAGATCAGCCGTCCGGGTTCCGTAAAGCGGAAACAGCTTCACCGCTTGCAGACGCTCCTCATCAGGCCGACTCAAGGGCGGGAGTGTCAGCTGATGTGGCAACAGATGACCCTTGCCATTAAACAGCCGCAGATCACCCAGATCTGCCCGGCTAACGCCCTGATAGACCGCCAGTGGGAGCGGCAACTGATAGAACGGACTGTTGGCACCCGGCTCCAGTGTGATGCCCCAGGCAAAATCATTCTGCTCAAGGGCTTTATCAGGCTCAGCCCATAAGCCACCGCTCCAGACCAGGGCCGTTATCAGGAACACCTTCCACATCGTCATACCTCCTCCTTTTGACCCGGTTCTACTTCCGCTATCTGCCGCGGCGGTGCGGGTGAGAAATAGCCCACGACCAGCAGCAGTACGCCCACCCCCATGAAAGAGACAATGCGCGCCACTGTGCCGGTGTTGGAGAGATCCACCAGGAACAGCTTGAGAACCACCAGCCCCATCAAGCCTGCCCCGGCGAGCCAGAGCACCCGGCGTTGTGTGCGGGTACCGGCCAGCATGCAGCCGAGACCGAGGGTAGCCCAGAGTACCGCAATAGCGGCCTGAAACACCTGGGACTGAAACAACAGGTCCGGATCAAACGGCACCCCGGCCCAGTGATGTACAGAGCGGGCCACCATGCCATTGAACCAGAGGAACAGGGCCACACCCAGCACAGCAAAGTAGTCCCGTGCGGCAAGCCCCCGCTCCACCAGCCAATCACCCACCTGCTGCCACCACTTCACCAGCAGCAACAGGGAGAAAAGGATCGTCATGTCCAGGGGATTGATAACAGGCAGATAATCCAGCGGCCAGGGGTTACCCGGACTGACGGCATTCGCCAGCATCGACCAGCCCAACAGGTAGAGGCAGACCGGAAAAAGCGCGTGGATGTTATAGCTGAGGATATGCCGCTGCACCGGCCAGACCAGCCTTTGACCCAGGGTCAACAGCCCCAAGGCCATCACCACCGGCACCGCTCCCCAAGGAATCATCTCCCAGAGATGGCTACCGGCTACGGCCTTTTCCAGACGCCAGGCGGCCTCTGTGGTCAATAGGAAGGTGACCAGCCAGAAGCTGCCGGCATGCCAGAAGGGGCGAGGCGGTGTCTCCTGCCGATCCATGCGGTAGAGCAGACCATACTGAACAGCGAGCGCCACGAGCCAGCCAAAGGTGACAAAATAGCCTGTCATGGGATGGCCTTCATCCAGCCAGATACCCAGCGAGGCCAGCGCCAAAGCTGGCAGCAGACCCAGCGTGACCTGAACCAACCGCTCCCAGTCAAGACGCACCCTGAGCCACTCCGCAACAGCAGCAGTGGCTGCAAACAGGAGCAGCAACCAGGCCCCTTCGTCATGACCATGACTGAAGCGATCAAGCTCCTGGATACCACCACTCAACCACCAGAGCAGGCCCCAGACAAACAACAGCGGCGGCACTGCGCGCTCATAGTCTGCTCGCTTATCCGCATGCCGATCCAGATAAAAGGCGGTAAACAGACCAGCAAAGGCGATCAACGTGGCCCCCAGGAAATGGCTGTTCAGCAGCGGCATTCCCCAATCCGTCCAGTAACCCCCTTCCAGATAGAGCAGACCCGCCAGGAGCTGAAGCAACAGCCCAAACAGACGGGGAATCCGGCGGGACTGGCGGATACCAATCCACACCATCGCCGCACCTTCCAACGCCCAGAAGGCCGAGGTCAGCCGCCCTTCGAGGGCGAAGGGAATCGCCAAGGTGGCAAACACCACCCCCGCCGCCAGGAAACTCTCTGACAACATCCGCAGGGAGCTGCCACCCCGCTTGAACAAGCCGATGGCCAATAACAGATAGACCGCCCCCATCGCCAGGGCACTGAACGCCAGGCCATAGGGTATCTCTTTCACCAAAGCCGCCTGTAGTGCCACAGTGAACAGCGGCACGCCAAACACCAGGGTGCCATCCACCACACCCTTCAGGTTCGGCGCCTGGCGCAGGGCGAACAGAACCGCAATGGCCACGTACATCAGGAAGAAGGCGATCAGAAACGGCTCTGTTGTAGCGAAGAACTCAGGACGGTAATACTGGTAGCCCCAGAGCGAGGCGATAACGAAGGTGAAGAAGAAACCGACCAGATTCAACAGCCGCCACGCCTTGAACCAGGCCATCGCCAGGACACCCGCATTCAGCAGCAGATAGTAGCTGAACAGGGCCACATGGCTCCCATCACCCGTGGAGGTCAGCACCGGTGCCAGGAAGCCCCCGGCCGTCGCCAGGATGGCCAGGGAGCTGGCATTCTGTAGCAGCGCCAGCAAACCGGAGAACACCACAAACAGGACCAGCAAACCAAAGGCGATCTCTGCGGGGATGACGCTGTAGAGGCGCAGAGCAGAAAACACGGTCAGGTAGAGTACACCCACCGCACCACCCTGCAGGGCCAGGCCATAGAGTTCCCGTCGACTGCGCAGCCGCCAACCCAACACCAGCATCACCATGCCGCCGATCGCCACACCGGCAAGACGGAACTCTATCGGGATCTGGCTATGTTCAGCGGCGTACTTGAGCAGGAAGGCGACACCGAAGAAGAGCACGATCACGCCCACCCGGACAATCAGATTGCCGCCGGTAAAGTAGCCCTTGATGGCAGCCGTCAGCTTTTCCAAGATATCTGGTTGATGATGCCGCTCTTTCGGACGAATCGGCACCCGCTTGGGTTGCGGTTTCCGTGCGGCCTTGCGCACAACCGGCTCATCCGGCAACTCCAGATCAAAATCGATCTCAGGGGGTTCAGCTCCCATCTCCTGTGTAGCCGATGCCCCACTGGATTGCGCTGGTTGTTGCGCCGTCTGCCGCTCGGCGTGACCGGATTGCTGATGTTGAGAACGCAGTTGCTGAACCTCCGTAGAGAGCTTCTCCAACTGACGCCCCTGCATGAACACACTGCCCAACAGATAACCGATCAGTGCACCGAAGACCCCTGCTTCAAAGCCCAGTGCACCGATCGAAAGCAACCCACCCAGTATTGCCAGGATATAAGCCATGTACGCTCCTTTTGCCGTGTAATCCTGTGACGATGAACCATAGCATGAACCCTGCCTCGATTTTCTTGAACCATGGCAGGAAAGGTTGTACTAGGCGACACGGGGTGTGTTAAAAAATAATACCTTTGTTAAAAGCGCTGACATGCAACTCCCAGATGAACATCTATCGCTGCCCAAGCTGCAAACAGACACTTAAAACAAAACAGCTAAACGCCACATTGGTCAGGCATGGCTTTATGGATGTGACCTACTCTTGTCCAGCCTGTGGTATCAAACTGCGTATGACAAGGGCTGTCTATTTTCTGACCTTGGTTTTTTTCGCCCTCTGTTGTGTTAATTTATTTTCAAGTTATGAGGTCGCCCTGTACGCCATGCTTCCCCTGTTGGCGCTGTTGGCGCTTTTCCGCTCAGGCCATGGCTTTCAAATGGAAACATCCGAATACTAACCTGCTATACAGACGCTGGAGCCCCTAATAGATGGAAACAATCCTGGAACAGCTCAAGCCATTCATCGGCCTGTTTGGCCAATCGCCCTACATGAAGGCCGCCGTTATTCTGCTGCTGTCGCTACTGGCGGCAAAACTGGTGGGTCTGTTTGTCAACCGGGGAGTCCGGAAGTTGACGGGACATACCAAGACCTCCCTGGATGATGAGCTGATCACCCTGCTGGATCGTCCCCTGTTCTGGACCGTGGTATTGCTGGGCATGTTACTGGCCGCAACTGTTGCAGAGCTGTCACCGACCTTGCTCACAGCCACCCGCGCCGCCATCATCAGCCTGCTGCTGTTCTGGTGGATGCTGTTTGGCCTGCGTGCCTCCCGGGTGATACTCAGTAGCTTCAGCCGGCATGGCGATGAGACCAGCCTGGTGCGGCCCCAGACCCTGCCACTGTTTACCAATCTGGTCGCCATTATCATCATTGCTCTCGGGGTCTATTTCATCTTCCAGGCGTGGAGCGTGGACATGACCGCGTGGCTTGCCTCGGCAGGTATCGCCGGTATTGCGATCGGTTTTGCAGCCAAGGACACTCTGGCCAATCTCTTCTCCGGCGTCTTCATTCTGGCCGATTCACCCTACAAGATTGGCGACTATGTGGTGATCGACAATACCGTACGCGGCATGGTGACCCATATCGGTATCCGCAGTACCCGCCTGCTGACCCGGGATGATGTGGAGGTGACCATACCTAATTCAGTCATGGGCAACAGCAAGGTGGTCAATGAGTCTGGTGGACCCCATGAAAAATACCGTATACGCATCCGGGTCAGCGTCGCCTATGGCAGTGATATCGATCAGGTATGCGCCTTGATGCAGACCATTGGGGAGGAGGAGCCGCAAGTGTGTAGTGACCCGGCACCCCGTGTGCGCTTTCGCAACTTTGGTGATTCCGGCCTGATTGTTGATCTGATGGCTTGGGTGGAAAAACCAGAACTGCGTGGCAAAGTCTCACACGAACTCAATTGCACCATCTACAAACGCTTCATGGCTGAAGGCATCGAGATCCCCTACAGCAAACAGGATCTCTATATCAAATCCCTACCCGATACACCCTGGCAGGAACCGAGTCACTGACTTGATCGCTTGGGTTGTTTGTTGCTCGGTGTATAGTCATGGGATCAGCGTCGCAACTGTCTGAGCGTCAGCGAGTTTTGCGACGCCCCGGGTTATGAGTAGCGCAGGGCACCCGCAGGGTGGTATGACGGAGCCATGGTTTTGGTCACTTTTGCCGAAACAAAAGTGACACGCCGTAGGGGCGCGCGAGCCCCGATCAAATGAATGGCCGCGTAGCAGCACAATTCACTGATTAATAGCTCGGGATCAATCCAACTCCCGCACCAACCGAAAACCGGTATCATCACTGCTACGGGTCGGGAAGTCCCGCCAGCGATTGGCCGAGCGCACCTCCTTGATGGGAAAGCTCCAGGCCCCGCCCCGAATCACCCGTTTGCCACACGCATCCTGATGCGGAACCTTGCCATCCAGCGACCGTTCAGAGAAGTTATCGACCCAGCAATCCTCTACCCACTCAAACACATTGCCGGCGGTATCATGCAGGCCTAAGTGATTCGGTGGGAACCGGCCTACCGGGGCACTCTTCTCGCCATCCCAAAGACTGTTGCATTCGGCACAATTGGCCCGATAGGGTTCCGGGTCATTGCCCCACCAGTAGCGACTGCTGGTCCCCGCCCTGGCGGCATACTCCCACTCAGCATCGGTAGGCAGGCGATAATGCTGCTCGGTACGTCGGCTCAACCACTCGACATAGGCCTTGGCATCCTCCCAGGAGACGTTGACCACAGGACGGCTACCCCGTCCCCACCCCTGATCATCCGGCTTGTGTCGGCGAGTCTCATCACAAAAACGGTCATACTCATTAAAAGTGACCTCGTAGATACCGATGGCAAAGGGTTGTAACTGAATCTTGACGGCGGGCTGCTCATCCCCGTCGCCATCGCCTTGTAGATCACCGCGGATGAAACTGCCCCCACCCAACGCAATCATCTGGGGTCCCAGCGAGCCATCCCGCATGCTGTCCTGAATCAGGTCAGCCGGATTCACCCTCAACGATGAGAGAAAGCGTGTTCGTTTACCCGAATGATTGACTCGCAGCGCCAAACGACTGAGATGAGTAAAAGGGATATCCAGTTGAGTGCCAAAACGGGTTTCAACTTTGACTGATGGCAGGGCAAATTTACCCTGTATGATCTCGCCACTGGTGGTGGTCATTTGCGCCCTGTAATCCTCCCCCTCATCCAGGGAGACCACATCCAACAACTGAAGATCGGAGGGATTGGTGACCATTAAACCTGCCTGTCCGTTCATCATCAACGCCTCTGTAATAACCCGGGCAGAGAAATTATCGCCACTTTGGGTAATCACAATATCCGGTGACCGGTGTACTTTTGGACGCAGGGTGCGATGTGCAAATAGGATCTGGCTGATATCCTCCACAGCAACAGGTAGTGTCGGATCCAGCACTCGGAGTACCGTTAATTCCCGTTCTTGTAACTTACCACTGAAGCGGTCACCAAAATGAGTAATGATGCGATCAGGTTTATCCTCACTCGCCAACTCAAGGCGCGCCATACGGGCGTAGGGGATTGAGACCAGACCATAAGCCGTCTGCAGGGTGAAGCGAGGCTGCGCTACCGTGCCATTATGGATATCACCGTTATTTAGCGTCACCACATCATAGCCGGTCGTGACCGCCTGAATGGCGCTGGGTGCTATGAGCGAAATCAGTAACAGACTGCCCAGACTGATTTTTCGCAAGGACATCGACACCTCCTTGGTTATTATTATGTTGTGTTAGACCGCTTAACTGTTCAGGTTGTCTACACGTTTTATTTGCTATCTTGTCATACATTGATTTCATGAATCCAGGATAATAAAAAATGAGTAAACGGGTAGGTATATTGACGGCGGGTGGAGACAGCCCCGGACTGAACGCCGCCATCCGTGGCGTCGGTAAAACCATTCAGGGTCACTATGGGATGGAGATGATCGGCTTTCTGGGTGGTTTTCGTGGACTGATGGAGAATCGTTCTACCCGGCTGGATGGCAACATTTTGTCGGGGATCCTGACCCGGGGCGGAACCATATTAGGTACCAGCCGGGACAAACCTCACCGCATGCTGGTGGACGGCATAATGCAGGACATGACCGAGACTATCGTCCAGAACTATCATCGCAATAACCTGGATGTGCTGATCTGTCTGGGGGGCGGTGGCACACAGAAAAATGCCTTGCACCTGAAGCAGCAGGGGCTCAATATCATCACCCTGCCAAAGACTATTGATAATGACGTGGCCCGAACCGATACCACGTTCGGCTTTGATACCGCATTGGGTATCGCCACCGAGGCCATTGACCGTCTGCATAGCACGGCACACAGCCATCATCGCATTATCGTGGTGGAGATCATGGGCCACCGTGCCGGCTGGCTGGCACTGGGTTCGGGTATTGCCGGTGGCGCCGACGTAATCCTGCTACCGGAGATTCCCTACAACATCGATTACGTGGCCGAGGCCATCAGACACCGGGTAAAACACGGTAAACCTTTCAGTATTGTGGCCGTGGCAGAGGGTGCCCGTTCCTTTGAGCAGGTGGCATTGATAGAGGCCGCACAAGCCCGAAAGCTCAATGCCACCAGCAAAAAAGAACGCAAACAAGCCAAACAGGAGTTGAAGTCCCTGGAGGCGCATCACTCCGGCATCCATACTGTTAACCTTTCGGAACAGCTGGAACAGCTCACCGGGCTGGAGAGTCGAGTCACCATCCTGGGACATGTGCAACGGGGTGGTGCGCCATCAGCCGCTGATCGCCTGCTGGCTACCCGCTTAGGCAGTGCCTGTGCCGATCTGATTGCCACTGAGGTCTATGGGGTGATGGTTGCCTCGGAAGGCGAGCGTGCAGTGGCTGTACCACTGGAGGAGGTAGCGGGTCAGAAAAAGCTGGTACCGCTGGATCACCCCTGGGTGATCAGTGCTAAACGGGTTGGCACCAGTCTGGGTGATTAACGCACCAAACCAGCTTCCACCTCGGCACGCTTCGCTTCACCGGCCAGTATCAAGATCAACGTCAGGGCAAAGTCCATTGCTGTACCGGGGCCACGGGAGGTTATGACCTGACCATCCCTGACCACAGCGGATGAATCGATTGATACATTCGTCAGATTCAGGCTATCCAGCACACCGGGATAGGCCGTTGCTCGACGACCCGCCAGCAGGCCGGCACGGGCCAACACCTTTGGAGCGGCACAGATGGCGGCGGTATAGCCCTGTTCGCCGCTAATACGCTCCAGCAGTTTATGAATTCTTGGATCATCATTCAGATGATCCGCCCCCGGCAGTCCACCGGGCAAGACCATCATCTGAAAGGTCTGGTCCATCACCTCATCCAGGAGCTTATCCGGCAAAAGGGTGACACCACGACTGGCGATTACAGGCCCCGGTTCAAGACCTGCGGTTACCACATCAAGCCCTGCTCTTCTAAACAGGTCAATGAGGGTTACGGCTTCGAGTTCTTCGCAACCTTGGGCGAGGGGGATGAGGACGCTTGCCATTCTGCTCGGCTCCTTTGGTACTGGACCATTTCAGAGGCCGGTATCAGTCGAATGCCCTGCCCCTGGAGTTCGGTCAGCTTCTGTTTGAGCACCCTCGCAGTTTCGGGATAAGGATGCCCGATACCAATCGCATAGCCTTTGCGCTTCGCCCGTTTCAATAACTGATCGAACTGATGCGAAATCGCATCAGGGTTCCGATCATTATCCAGAAAAACGTCACGACTGGCACTGGGGATCTGGTATTCATTGGCCATCTGCTGACCAACCGTCGCCAACGTCGTGCGGCTATCGATAAAAAACAGCTCAGGATGCTCCTGCAGCCCCTGCATCAGCCAAGTCATGGCGCCCGGATGGCGTGTCAGCAGGCTGCCCATATGATTATTCAGCCCTTTTACATGAGGGATAGACTGCAGGCTCTCATTCAGAGTCCGCTTAAAAGCGGCTTCCGTCATGTGCAGGGTCAATGCACCAGGACCCAGTGGATTCCCTTCATGGGACTGCATCGGCAGATGCAACATGACCTCTTTTTTATTGGCATGTGCTGTAACTGCCAGTCGATAGGCATGGGGCGTATGCGGCAGGAAGGCATAGGTGACTGGGCCAGGAATCTCCAATGCCGCCTCACCCCAGCCGCCATGATTGCCCATGTCATCAATAATGATAGCGATGACCGGTACCGGACTCTTTCCAGCAGCATGGGCCTGAAAAACAGACAGCAACAACAGGCTGAGTAGCCAGAGCGTGCGAGTTATAAGTTGCGTCTTTCTCGCCCGCATCTTATCCCCAGCTATTGAATATACTGAGGCCTTTCAACAAATTCAGTGCCTCATTCAGCTGATAGTCATCCTCAATGGATGGCTTTTGGGTCTCGGCTTTTTCTGGCTTTTCCCCGTTTTGCTTTTTGATCTCGTCCTTTTTTCCGTTGCCATTTTCCAGATGACGGGCCAGATCCGACTCCTTGATGCGGGTTGCCTCATTAGCCTCTTTTCGAGTTATCTCGACATCGGATAATTCAATGTCCGGCTTAATCCCTTCACCCTGTATGGAACGCCCTGAAGGAGTGAAATAACGGGCCGTAGTCAGTTTGACCGCGGCAGTTTTGGTGACGGGAATAATGGTTTGTACGGAGCCCTTACCAAAAGTCTGGCTACCCATGATAATCGCCCGCTTATGATCCTGCAGCGCACCAGCGACAATTTCCGATGCTGAGGCCGAACCACCGTTAACCAGCACTACAATTGGCGCACCATCCAGCACATCATCCGGAGCGGCATTAAAGTCGAGCCGGGACTCTTCACTTCGCCCTTGGGTATAGACAACGATCCCATCCGTCAGGAAGGCGTCACTAATAGCCACGGCGCCATTCAGAATACCGCCGGGATTATTACGCAGATCCAATACCAGGCCCTTAATGCCCTCTTTACTACTCGCCTTGAGCTGACTGATCTTTTTCAGCATATCCTCAGTTGTGTGGGACTGGAAATGGGAGAGCCGAACATAGGCAAAGCCCTCCTCCAGCATGCGACCTTTGACACTGGCGACCTTGATCACATCTCGCACAATAGTGATTTGCAGCGGCTTCTCTACACCCTCTCGGGCGATGGTCAGCACCACCTCCGAGCCCGGTTTGCCGCGCATCAGGTTGACGGCCTCTTCCAGGCTCATCCCTTTGACCGGTTTTTCATCCAGCCTGACAATCAGATCACCCGCTTTTACCCCGGCCCGTTGGGCGGGTGTATCATCAATGGGTGAAATGACTTTTATAAAACCATCTTCCTGGCCAACCTCAATACCCAGCCCACCGAACTCACCGCTGGTTCCTTCCTGTAGGTCACTGAACTCATCGGCATTCAGATAAGAGGAGTGCGGATCAAGTCCTGCCAGCATGCCTCGAATGGCATGTTCCAAGAGGACTTTATCTTCAACCGGCTCAACATAATTCTCTTTAATTCGACCGAAGATCTCGGCAAAGGCACGCAACTCCTGCATGGGCAGCGGTTGCTTTGGCTCTTCGGCCAACACGCTTGTACTCAGGGTGACCAGTACACCTGCCGCCAGACCCAGGGAGAGTGACCGCACCACGCCAAATCGTTTTTTCATACCTTGCTTCTCTGCTTCGGTTGTCAACTACCTGCCGGCGTCTCTCTGCCAACAATGGGTAAGTCTTTAATGATGGCAGCAAGCTGTGTGCTAAAGTTTGCATCATGCTGTTGCTGCCCTATTCTGTTACCATGAATTCTTGTGCACCATTTCTTCGGATTCACCGGGCGGCCATTGTAACGAATACCAAAATAGACACCGGATTTAGTCTGTCCGCCACTATTACCTACCAGTGCCACCGATTCACCCGGCTCTACCCACTCCCCCGCCTCTTTTAACAGGCTCTGATTATGACCATAGAGACTCATGTAACCGTCACCATGCTCTATAATCAGCAAAAGTCCAAAGCCTCTTAACCAGTCAGCAAAAGCAACCCGGCCATGGTGTACTGCCTTGACTTCTAATCCCGCTTTCGCCGCAATCACGACGCCATCCCATTTCAGGCTGGCCCCTCGTGCAGTACCAAAACTGTTTGCCAGACGTCCAGATGCAGGCCACTTCAGTTTCCCCTTCAGTTGCTTGAACGGCTTGTGCTTCTCAGTCTCCACAGGCAGCGCCAGCAGTTCACTCTGCAGTCGTTTGACCAGCGATTGCAACTGCTGTTCATCTTTCTTGAAATTCTGTAACTGTTGCCCTTTACTCTCTATCTCCTGACCCAGGCTTGCCAGGACTTGCTGCCGTGTCTGCTGATCTTGATCAAGCGTGCGCTTTTCAGCCACAACCTTCGCCTGAATATCACGCAGACGCTGATCTTCTACCAGGAGTTCAGCCTCTGTCTCCTGTAGCGCCTTCAGTGCCGAGTCAATTGTTGTAATCTGCTCGTTACGTGCCCTGTTAAAATAATCGTAGTAGACCAGCATGCGACTGACCACGGCAGGGTCTTGCTGGTTCAATAGAATCTTGACCCTCTCCTGGCGACCCATGGCATAGGCAGAGCGCAGCTGTTGAGCCAGCGCCTTGCGATTGCGCTCAAGCGCCTGAAGCTGACCTGACTGTTCTTGTTTTAACTGATCCAGGTGTTGCTGTTGTCGTTGCAGACTCCCCGCAAGTACTCTGAGGTGCCGTGTTGTCTTACCAATCTTTTGCTCAGCCTGCTTCAGCTGGCTCTGCAAGGCTTGACGGCGCTTCTCTCGCTCGCTCAGTTCACTCTGCAGGGTGGAAATTTCACCTTGTAGCTTGTGTAGCTCGCTCTCCTTGTCCGCAATCGTCTTATCTTCTCCAAGCGCATCAAATGCCGAAAAGAGCAGTAAAGGTAGCAACAGACTGAGCGTAGCCAACCGCCTCTTACGAATTTGTTTCGTCATCAGGCTGGCTGTAAACCACTCTCTTCTTTCTCTTCCACACTCTCCAAAAGATTGTGTCCCTGCATCTCTGAAGGAATCGGCAGCCCCATCAGGGTCAATAATGTGGGTGCAATATCGCACAAGGCGCCATTATCCTTTAGCTGAGCAGGTCGTCCTACATAGACCAAGGGTACCGGATTTTGTGTATGCGCAGTGTGAGGTTGATCATTTTCCCTATCCTCCATCTGCTCCGCATTGCCATGATCAGCGGTGATCAGCATCTCGCCCCCAACTTTTCTCAGCGCTGTAACCACACGGCCCAGGCAGAGATCAAGGGTCTCAATCGCTTTAACAGCCGCATCAAACTGACCGGTATGCCCCACCATATCGGAGTTCGCGTAGTTGCAGACAATGGCGTCATATTTACCACTTTCAATCGCCTCAACCAGGGCATCGGTCACTTCAGGAGCACTCATCTCCGGTTTAAGGTCATAGGTGTTTACTTTGGGAGAAGGAATCAGAATGCGGTCTTCGCCTTCAAACACCTCTTCACGGCCACCGTTGAAGAAGAAGGTGACGTGGGCATACTTCTCTGTTTCTGCCAGACGCAGTTGACGTAAGCCGAGCTTGGATATGTGTTCCCCAAATACATTCTCAAGACGCTCGGAGGGAAACGCCACCGGTATATCAAAATCCTTGCTGTAGTCAGTCAGGCTGACAAAACTGCTCAGATTCGGAACCTTTGCCCGAACAAATCCAGCAAAATCTTCTTCTATAAAAGTTCTGGTCAGTTCTCTTGCCCGGTCTGATCTGTAGTTCATAAACAGCACGGCATCACCATCCTGGATGGTCACCGCCGCCTTACCTTCGGGAACAATGGAGGTGGGTTTAACAAATTCGTCCGTTTCACCACGATCATAGGCCCGTTGCAGAGCCGTCTCTGCATCAGGTGCTGTGTAATCGGCATCCCCCAACACCAGCAGGTCATACGCCTGCTGCACGCGATCCCAGCGATTATCCCGATCCATGGCATAGAAGCGGCCCGTTATCGTTGCAATAGAACCCTGTCCCAATGCCTTGAGCGTATTATTCATTGCCTGCAATGAGGCCATGGCACTCTTCGGTGGCATATCCCTGCCATCAAGAAACGCATGCACATAGACCTGTTTTGCACCCCGCTCAACTGCCAGCTTTGCCATGGCATGCATATGCTCTTCATGACTATGTACACCACCGGGGGAGAGTAGGCCGAAGATATGCACCGCCTTATTCGTTTCGATGACCCCATCTACCGCATCCACCAGTGTGCGATTCGTAAAAAAGGAGCCCGTGCGTACTGATCGACTGACCCGGGTAAACTCCTGATAAACCACCCGACCAGCACCCAGATTAAGATGACCCACCTCAGAATTTCCCATCTGACCATCGGGTAACCCCACCTCAGCACCGGAAGTGCCAATCAGGGTATGGGGTGACTCTTCCCACAATTTATCCCACACCGGTGTATGGGCAGCCAGGATGGCGTTTGACCGCACATCCTCACTGTAGCCCCAGCCATCCATGATCAGCAGAACAGCAGGTTTTACTCTGGAAGACATCTCAGTTTGAACTCCGTAATGCGCATTATCCCATTATCTGGGCTAACTCATTGAAATAAACGCGATATTACACCATTTTGGTGGGATCAACATTAACCGTTTTCGGATAAAACCCGCTATTAATTATGGGTTAAGTATTTATTGTGATTGAAAAACAGGCTACATTTGCGTAAAACAGCTTATTATTGTTTTCTTTATAAAGTATCGTTGTGTCTCAGTGGGTTTCAAGTAGTAGTAGAGAAGCGCTGTAGGTCGTCTAACTAGACGATTTAACAGCTAAATCCGGTATCACTCCCAGTCTCTTCTCTCTGATTACCAACGTGTGTATCTTAGTAACCAAAGTTGTATAAACCAAGGCCCGGTGTAATGGAACAGAAATTTGGAAGCCCAAAAGTCCCTGTAATCGATAGTGAGCATCAGGTATCCCACGATATTGATGAGCTGCTTGCTGATGATGAGGACATTGAACGCGCATCACGCTCACTGAAAGCCATGTCTCACCCGCTCCGCCTGAAGATTCTCTGTACTCTTGGAGAAGAAGAGGTGAGTGTGCAAGAGATTGTTGAACATGTCGGTACATCTCAGAGCAATATCTCCCAGCATCTGGCCATACTCCGGGATAAGGGCATTCTCGCCTCTCGCAAAGACGCCAACCGCGTCTATTACCGGGTGAGTGATTCGCGTACCTTGAAACTGATCGGCATGATGCGCGAGGTATTCTGTTCTCACGGACATTAAGCAGCTTCAGACCAAGCACGCCTGAAGCCTATCAGCTTCGGACAAAACGGGAACAGGATATTCCCGTTTTGTTTTTTAGATGGTCTGAATCAACACCAAATCATGATCCCCGTTTCTCCTGACGTATAATTTCCTCAACAAGGATGGTACGACCTCGCCCCCTGGTCTAGAATGGGCACCCTCGTACAATCCCATTTTTTATCCTGACTCCAAGCAGCCGAGATCCATGCAACAGTTAATTGAATTTGTAACCAACCATATCCTTCTCTTCTCTGGTCTGGTGATCATACTGGTGCTTATTGCTCAGAATCTGATCGCCGGCTTTGGTGGTAAGCTCTCCCTGGCACCGATGCAGGCCACCCAGTTGATTAACCGCGAAGACGCCGTTGTCATTGACGTACGACCCCTGAGTGATTTCAATAATGGCCATATTGTCAACGCCATCAACATCCCGAACACTGCCCTGAAAAACCAGATAAATATGGTGCAGAAGCATAAGGGAAAACCCATTATTGTCGCCTGCCGCTCCGGCGCCCAGTCGTCGGCCGCCTGCAAAGTTCTGAGAGATGCTGGCATTGAGCCGGTCTACAACCTCCAGGGTGGCATGCTGGCCTGGCAGAATGACAGCCTGCCCATCAGCAAAAAATAGTCCTGTTTTTACTAGCTAAACTGACCGATAAGCGAGATTCACGTTATGACTGAAAACGCCCAACCAACCGAGCCCAGCCGCGAATTTTCACTGCAGCGTATTTTTGTAAAAGATATCTCTTTCGAAACGCCTAACTCGCCATCGATTTTCACTCTGGAGTGGAAACCGGAGTCCAGCCTGAACCTCAACAGCAATGTCACCAAGCTGGATAATGACCTCTACGAAATCGTCCTGACGGTTACCGTTACCACCAAGATTGGCGACAAGACAGCCTACCTGGTTGAAGTTCAGCAGGGCGGTATCTTTACTATTCGCAATTTCCCTGAAGAGGAGATGGGGCACATGTTGGGCGCTTACTGTCCCAATGTTCTGTTCCCCTATGCCCGCGAAGTAGTCTCCGATCTGGTCAGCAAAGGCAGCTTCCCACAGCTGCTCCTCACCCCGGTCAGCTTCGATGCACTCTATGCCCAGCATATGCAGGAAAAGGCTGAAGGTGCACAAGCGGCAGAACCCGCCACTCACTAATTAATCATGTCGGATAAGTCGCCTGTTTTTGCGGTCATTGGTGCCGGTTCCTGGGGAACGGCACTGGCCATTCTCCTGGCGCGTAACGGTGTTGCGGTAAAGTTGTGGGGGCATCTGCCAGAAGAGGTGCAGACACTCGCCCGTGATCGGGAGCACCGTGCCTTTCTGCCAGGCATCCCCTTTCCTGATAAGTTGCAACCGGTTGAACAACTCGCTGAGGTGCTTAAAGATGTCGATGAGGTACTGATTGCCGTACCAAGTCACGCTTTTGCCAGTGCGCTGCATGCCATTGCGCCCTACCTGAGTAGTGAAAAAGGTGTCTGCTGGGCAACCAAGGGGTTGGAGCCCCAGACAGGCCGGTTACTCCATGAAGTGGCCGAAGAGACCCTGGGTAAATCTCGTCCCTTCGCCGTCATCTCTGGTCCCAGCTTTGCCAAAGAGGTTGCCGCAGGGCTGCCGACCGCCATTACGGTGGCCTCCGAATCTGAGGCTTATGCGGAGCAGATTGCCAACTATCTTCACTCGGACTGTTTTCGTGCCTACACCAGCAGCGACGTAATTGGACTGGAGATTGGTGGGGCAGCAAAGAACGTGATGGCCATTGGTGCCGGTATCTCTGACGGGCTGAAATTTGGTGCCAACGCCCGCGCAGCCCTTATCACTCGCGGCCTGAATGAGATTATGCGTCTCGGCTTGGCTCTGGGTGGAAAGGCGGAAACCTTTATCGGCCTGGGCGGTATGGGTGATCTGGTGCTGACCTGTACCGACGATCAATCCCGTAATCGTAGAATGGGGCTGGCACTGGCGCGGGGCGCAACCATCGAACAGGCCAAGCAGGAGATCGGCCAGGAAGTGGAAGGTGTAATGGCTACCCAGGAGATCTGTACCAAGGCTCATGCCCTGGGTGTGGAGATGCCGATCACGGAACAGATTCAGCGTGTCCTCTATCAGGGTCTCGATCCCCGGTCAGCCGTACAGACACTACTGGAGAGGGACAAACGGCCAGAATCAGGTTAATCCGCAATCGATGCAAAACCCTGTTGGCGCCAGGCTTCATAAAGGATGATGGCTACCGCGTTAGAGAGATTCAAACTGCGGTTACCCGCCTGCATCGGTATTCTAATCACCTGCTCTTCCGGCAACTGATCCAGAAATGCTTGAGGCAGGCCGCGGGTTTCCGGACCAAACATCAGTGTGTCGCCTGGCTGATAGGGCACCTCGCTATAACACCGCTTTCCACGGGTTGAGCAGGCAAACAACCGTTGAGGATTTCCCTGCTCAAGAAAGGCGTCCAGATTCGGGTACTCCTGAAGCAGGGCCAGATCATGATAATCTAGGCCGGCCCTTCGCAGCTGTTTATGCTCCAGCGTAAAACCCAGCGGCTGAATGAGATGTAACCGGCTGCCACTGTTGGCACAGAGGCGTATGATGTTACCTGTATTGGGCGGAATTTCGGGCTCAAACAGTGCTATGTTAAACATGTAATCGGAACCATAAAATGACAACAACCAGTGACTCGCCCCTTGCCGTTGATTTCTGCGGTCTCAGATTCAACACACCCCTGGTACTACTCTCAGGCTGTGTAGGCTTTGGCGAAGAGTACACACGGGTGGCCGGCTTTAGCAACAGGGACGCAGGTGCTGTTTGCCTGAAAGGGACAACTGGCGAAGCCCGACTGGGTAATTTACCCCACCGTATCTACGAGACCCCGGAGGGGATGCTGAACGCCATAGGCTTGCAAAATCCCGGTGTGGATAAAGTAGTACGGGAAATTCTGCCCACGCTTGATTTCAGTGAAACCCGCTTTATTGCCAATGTCTCAGGTTCTACTATTGAGGAGTACGAGGAGGTCACCCGCCGTTTTGATGACTCTCCCATTGATGCCATTGAGATCAATATCTCCTGTCCGAATGTAAAAGAGGGTGGTGTTGCATTTGGTAATGACCCTGCCATGTCAGCCAGGGTCGTTGAGGCGTGTCGAAAACTGACCAAAAAACCCTTGATTACCAAGCTGTCACCTAATCAGACCGATATCGCTGCGAATGCCCGAGGATGCATTGAAGCCGGGACAGATGCTTTTTCTGTGATTAATACCCTTATGGGGATGGCCATTGATATTGAGAGTCGAACCCCTATTATAGGAAATAATCAGGGTGGTCTTTCTGGACCCGCCATCAAGCCGGTGGCCCTGCTGAAAGTACACCAGGTCTATCAGGTGTGCCGGGAGCACGGTATACCAATTATCGGTCAGGGCGGCATCATGACAGCTGAAGATGCTATCGAGTTCATCATCGCAGGAGCGACTGCGGTCGGTATTGGTACCGCACTATTTTATGACCCACTGATCTGCGGCAAGATAAACCGTGGTATAACAGCGTATCTTGAAAGACACGGGATTAGCTCTGTCAGCCAGCTTACGGGTACACTGACACTGAATAGTCCACGACCTACCAAGAGTGGCTGCTGAACATAGAGATAAACAGGTTGGTTAATACGACAGCTATGTTTTCAGGCAGGTTAAAAAACCATCGATTCCATACAGGACAGACGCCTGTCATCTGTATGACGGGTTGTAGCAGGATTTAGCATCATGGATCGTTCACCAACTCATCCCAGTGTAGAAGAGCTCAAACGTTTTACAACGTTACAGGCACTCAGCGCCCAACAGTTGAACCTGCTGGCTAGTGTTGCAGAGACCCGACATGCGGCACCTTATCATCTGCTAATGGATATCGGCAGTGATGACCAGCAGACCTATTTTCTTCTTGAAGGCACACTGCTGCTCATTTCGAAGGATGATCATAAACGGGAGATCAGTGCCGGCGACGCATCAGCCAAGTCGCCCATTGCCCAGCTACGCCCCCGTCAATACCAGGTTAAATGCAAGACGGACGTCCGCTATATCATCATCGATAATGAATACCTGGAGAATCTGGCCAAAAACCACAACACTCCGGCTGGGTTAGAGGGCTATGAAGTCAGCGGTGAAGCACTCTCTGAATCAAACGATTTTGAGGATCAGCTCTCCAGTCGTCTGTTGGCCGATCTGGAGCAAGACTGCCTGCAACTACCCAGTTTACCGGAAGTGGCCATACGCATCGGCCAGGCACTGGAAGATGGCATGAGTGATGCCCACAAGATTGCTGAACTGATCCAGATTGACCCGGTCATTACTGCCAAACTGATCAAAGCCGCCAACAGCGCCTTTTACGGTAGTCGCAGCCCGGTTGAAACCTGTGGTGCAGCTGTAGTCAGACTGGGTGGTGATGTGACCCATAAGCTGGTGCTCTCCTATGCCCTGAAAGAGTTGTTCCAGTCTGATTCCAAACTGCTACAGAACCGTATGCATGCGCTCTGGGAGCACAGTACCCATGTGGCCGCCATCTGTTATGTGTTGGCTAAGCAAGATCGACGCTTCAAGCCAGAACATGCCATGCTGGTTGGACTGCTGCACGACATTGGGGTTGTGGCGATTCTCAATTACGCCCGAAACTTTCCCAGTGAATCCATGCAACCCGAGGTGATTGATCAGGCTATTTCCAACATGCGCGCCCAGATCGGCAGTATGATTTTGAGGAATTGGCGATTCCCCTCCGATTTTGTTATCACGGCACTTGAAGCAGAAGAGTGGCTGCGTAATAAAGGCGACGAACCTGATTATTGCGACTTGGTTATCATTGCCCAGCTACACAGCTACATCGGTAATAATAAGGGACTGCATCTTCCGGCTATTGATGAAGTTCCAGCCCATAGCCGCCTCGAATTGGGGGAGTTAACCCCGAAGATGAGTCTTAAAATCCTGGTACAGGCAAAAGATCAGATTGCTCACGCCCAGTCTCTACTGAATATTTAAGCGATCACCCCAGTAACGCCACGCAAGGCAAGCTATTAATTGGGACCCACCCTATGAAATCCCCTCGACTCAGCGTAACCCTGATAGCCGCGTTTTTACTGTTCGGTTTCGAGAACGCTACAGCAGCAAGACTTTTGACCCTGTTGGACGATCGCCCTGAGGCACCTCCTTTTGTACTTAAGGATACGCAAGGCAAAGAGGTCTCTCTGGCTGATTACAAGGGAAAAGTGCTGGTGATCAATTTTTGGGCAACCTGGTGCCCCTCCTGTCGCAAAGAGATGCCTTCGCTAAACCGAGGGGCGGCGTGGTTGAAAAAGTATGATGTAGAGCTGATCGCCATCAACGTGGGAGAGAAGCCCAAACGGGTACTGGATTACCTGCAAAAGGAGCCGGTCAATTTTCCTATCCTGCTCGATCTGGATACGGAAGTCTCCACCCGTTGGGACGCCATGCGCCTACCTATCACCTATGTAGTGGATAAGGAAGGGCGTATTGTCTTTCGTGCCCTGGGAAGCCGGGAGTGGGATGCTCCCGAACTGTTAGTACCAATTCGTTCGCTCGCCCTGCCCCGATAGAAAAGGAGCGGACTGTTCGAACCAATCAGGCGGTACGGATATGTTCGATATAGTAGGGTCGATCTTCCATGTTCAATTTAACCGCCTCACCCATCACCTTGAGTAGCTGATCTGTGCCTTTTATTTTCAGTTCACAACGGGCTTGCCCACGCCCTTCAAAAGGTAATGGAATCATATCTCTGTAGGTAAAGACACTCTGTCCGACATCCCCTCCCTCACAGGTGCAGGGCAAGTCGGGTAGTTCACCTTCAACCTCGGCTTCACTAAACACCAGAACACCCTGTTGACGCCAGCGGGTACGTTCCGATGAGCCAGAGATCGTCTTGACGATGTAGGCTGGTGCGAACCGTATGGAAACTGTGCCGTTCTCGACCTTGATACTTTCAATCTCGGAACCTGATAGTTCGATACTGCTACTATCCATTTTAATATCCTGTCAGTTACTGCTTTTTAGACGTCATGGACCTCAAGCCCCAGCTCTTTGATCTTGCGAGTCAGGGTATTGCGGCCCCAGCCAAGTAGTTTAGCAGCGTCCTGCTTGCGACCGCCAGTCTGCTCCAGTGCGGATTCAATCATGATAGCCTCAAAGGCCGGTGTCGCTTCATCCAACAGCGCCTCATGACCCTGTTGAAGACGTTTTCGAGCCCAGTTCCTAAGCGCAGCCTGCCAATCACCTCCCTGCTCTTTTGGTTCATCCGTTTCCAGAAGTTCAGGGGGCAGATCTTTGATGTGCACCTCCTGACTGGAGGCCATAACAGTGAGCCAGCGCGCGGTATTCTCCAATTGGCGCACATTACCAGGCCAGCTCATATGTTCCAGACTGGCTAGTGTCTCAGGCAATAGGGTCTTGCTCTCCACGCCCAGTTCATCAGCGGCCAGGGTCAGGAAATAACGCATCAACAGACCGATATCTTCCTGCCGTTCACGCAACGATGGGATGTGTATTCTTATCACATTCAGGCGATGGAACAGATCTTCACGAAAACGTCCCTCCTTGACCAACTGCTCCAGGTTCTGATGGGTAGCTGCGATTATCCGCACATCAACCTTCACCGGCTCATGGCCGCCCACCCGGTAAAACTCACCATCTGCCAACACCCTTAACAGGCGAGTCTGCAGCTCCGGTGGCATATCACCAATTTCATCCAGGAACAGCGTACCACCATCCGCCTGTTCAAAGCGTCCGGTCCGACGCCCCTGAGCACCCGTAAAGGCACCACGCTCATGACCAAACAGTTCCGATTCCATCAAATCCCGGGGAATAGCCGCCATGTTCAGGGCAATAAACGGCTGTTTTGCGCGTGGACTGTGTCGGTGTAACGCCTGGGCCACTAACTCTTTACCGGTCCCTGATTCTCCATTAATCAGTACCGTAATGTTGGAACGGGCAAGTCGACCGATGGCACGAAACACCTCCTGCATGGCAGGGGCTTCGCCAATGATCTCTGGACTGGCTTCTATCTCATCTTCCGTCTGCTGAATGGCACTGCGGCTTTTCCGGCAGGCGCGTGAAACCTGCTCAACCGCTTCATCTACATCAAACGGCTTGGGCAGATACTCAAACGCCCCTCCATGAAAAGCGGCGACAGCACTGTCCAGATCAGAATGCGCTGTCATGATAATCACCGGCAGATTGGGATAGACATCGTTAATCCGCTCCAGCAGTGACAGTCCATCCATGCCTGGCATGCGGATATCCGAGACAATCACATCTGGCTGATCCTGTAGCAGTGAATCAAGCACCCCCTCTGCACTGGGGAAACAACGGACACTCATGCCCGCCTTTTCGAAGGCCTTCTCAAGCACCCAGCGAATTGAACGGTCATCATCAATGACCCAGACACTACTATTTGGCGGCATTGGGATTCTCCACAGGCAGCAAGACACTAAATAACGTCTTGCCAGGCTCGCTTGTGCACTCAACAAGTCCGCCATGCTGATTAATCAGTGACTGGGCAATCGTGAGGCCAAGGCCCACACCATCTTCACTGGCCGTCACCATTGGATAAAAAAGTTTCTCTCTAATCAATTCAGGGATCCCGGGGCCGTTGTCCTCTATACCGATCTGGGCAACTAGGCGATAGCGCCGATTACCAATTGTAAATTGGCGCAGAATCCGGCTATGCAAAATTATCTGCCCCTCTGGGTTATCACCGATTTCCCGAGCCGCATTGCGCAGAATATTTAGAAGGGCCTGGATAATACTGTCGCTGTCAACAAACAGATCCGGAATACTGGGGTCATAGTCACGGGTAATATTGAGCTTTTGGCCTGATTCAACCAGTACCAGATTGCGCACACGCTCAAGCAGTGTGTGAATGTTCACTTCCTTTAGAGAAGGCAGCCGATTAGGCCCAAGCAAGCGGTTGACCAGATTTTTCAGTCGATCCGCTTCATTGATTATGATCTGAGTGTACTCATACAGGGCTGGGTCAGGCAGCTCCTGTTCCAGTAACTGGGCGGCCCCCCGCAAACCACCTAGCGGATTTTTAATCTCATGGGCCAGTCCACGAATCAGTTCCTGAGCCGCCTGGTGCTGTGATAACATATGCTCTTCCCTGCTGATACGTAGCTGCCGGTCAATCTGTTGGATCTCAATCAACAGGCCCGTATCATCATCGGATTCATGCAGCGGAATCACCGTACAATCTACGGTGGCTCGTTTACCGTCCGGAAGAGGCATACTCAATTCCCGCTCTGTAAACGGGTGGCCGCTCTCAAGTGCATGCAATAAACTCTCAGCAGTTAGTCCTTCTGTACAGTGAACCAGCAACTCAACAGAGTTGCCGATCATATGACGAACACTGACTTCAAATAGCATCTCGGCTGCAGGGTTCATGTACTGCAGGCAGAGCGATTTATCCAGCAGCAAGACGGCACTGCTCAGATTCTCAAGAATCCGTTGATGATAGACTTCCAAATTTGCATCGATATCATTCATTACTTTGCCTGTAGCAAGTTCCGAACCAACATTATCTTCAGTGACTAGATAGGTTCAAAGTCTGTTGCTATAAGGAGCCCGGCCTAGCTTACTCATATGCACTCAGCACCTCCATGCACTATTTTAGTGCATGGAGGTGCTGGCGTAATGTCCTTTATTGGAAATAACCAGGAGTGAGGATGTTTGAAGGGTTAATAGTTTGGCTTAAACGCTGGATTGGACTGCCCAGGCGTTGATGAGATCGGCTTACTGCTGGAATTGAACTTACTGTTGGTTTGCCCAGGTGTTGCATCAGCCGGATCCGGTTTGAAATCAGATCCCGCACCAGGCTTATACTGCGGCGCATCGACCCCACTCTGACCACTGCTGCCTGAATCCGGCAGATCGGGCGATTTACCATCTTCAACCACCGATGTCTGCTGCACAAAAAACTGCACAATATTGGACCGCGCCTGAAGCTGGCCTGCTGCATTGTGGATACTGGCATGCACCATATGCGACCCTCGCTCCACACCTTCCAGGGCCAGTACCGGAGCTGTAACACGCTGGCTCAAAATTCGTCCATCGACAACGGGTACAATATAGTGGCCTGTCTGTAGGCCCGGCTGGATCTGGAACTGAATCGTAACAGCCCCACCCTCGGCCTGTACTGTTTCATTATTTCCAGGTGCAACAATCACGAAACTACTGTATTTGAGCATCTTTTCAGTGGGCAGACTGCCACTTCCCTGAGCCGAACGGGACTCTGCCCCGGTTGGAGAGTAGATAGTAGGATCCGACAGCTTAATCTGCTCCGCATCCCGGGTTGGGGTATCGGAGTAGTGGACTTCGCCTTTGCTATCCACCCATTTATAGATCGCTGACTGACCCGTGAGGGAAAGCGACACTAAACACAGAAAGAAGAGTGTTCTCATACCACTGAGCATAACGCAGGGCTGGGCACCCCTCAATAGCCGGATGACCAAGCGTACTGTTTAGTCGATGAATGTCACACTTTGTCCGGGCAAAAAAAACGCCCCCAGATGGAGGCGTTTCATTACAGTTACTGTAACGGATGCTTACAGGCTGTAGTACATATCAAATTCAACCGGATGGGTAGTCATACGCATACGGGTTACCTCATCCATCTTCAGGTCGATGAAGGCATCGATCAAATCATCGGTGAATACGCCACCGGCGGTGAGGAAGTCACGATCCGCATCCAGTGCTTCCAACGCCTGATCCAGACTATGGCAAACCGTTGGAATAGCGGCTGCTTCTTCGGCCGGCAGATCATACAGATCTTTATCCATCGCCTCGCCCGGATGGATCTTATTCTGAATACCGTCCAAACCGGCCATCATTAGTGCGGCAAAAGCCAGATAGGGGTTAGCAGTTGGGTCTGGGAAGCGAACCTCAACACGACGGCCCTTCGGGCTATTAACAAATGGTATACGGATTGAGGCAGAACGGTTACGGGCTGAATAAGCCAGCATAACAGGTGCCTCAAAGCCCGGAACCAGACGCTTGTAAGAGTTGGTTGAAGCGTTGGTGAAGGCATTCAGTGCACGGGCGTGCTTAATCACACCACCGATGTAGTAAAGAGCCATCTCAGACAGGCCACCATACAGATTGCCTGCAAAAATATTCTCGCCATTTTTAGCCAGAGACATATGTACATGCATACCGGACCCATTGTCACCTACCAGAGGCTTGGGCATGAAGGTCGCGGTCTTGCCATAGGCATGGGCTACATTCCAGGTCACATACTTCTGAATCTGAACCCAGTCAGCCCGCTCTACCAGGGTGCTAAACTTGGTGCCGATCTCGCACTGACCAGCCGTGGCCACTTCATGGTGATGAACTTCGACAGGGACACCCATCTCTTCCATCGCCAGACACATAGCTGCACGGATATCGTTCAGTGAGTCGACTGGAGGAACGGGGAAGTAACCACCTTTGGTACCTGGACGGTGACCGATGTTGCCATCCTCGTAGACGCGCTCGGAGTTCCAGCCAGCCTCATCAGAGTCAATCTTGTAGAAGGCTCCGCTCATATCGGCACCCCAGCGGATATCATCAAGGATGAAGAATTCAGGCTCTGGACCGAAGAACGCCATATCAGCAATGCCGGTGGACTGCAGGTAGGCTTCCGCACGACGTGCAACAGAACGAGGATCACGCTCGTAGCCTTCCATGGTGGAGGGCTCCAGGATATCGCAGGTAATATTCAGGGTAACTTCATCAGAGAACAGATCCAATACAGCCGTTGATGCATCTGGCATCAAAACCATGTCGGACTCATTAATCCCTTTCCAGCCTGCGATGGAAGAACCATCAAACATCTTGCCGTCGGTGAAGAGGTCTTCATCGATGGTGTGAGCAGGTACAGAAACGTGTTGCTCTTTACCACGGGTATCGGTGAAGCGGAAATCGACGAACTTCACTTCGTTGTCTTTGATCATCTTCAGGACTTTTGAGGCCATGAGGTTCTCCAGCAGTTAGTATTAAATTTTTTAGGACCACTTCGTGGCCTTACACTAAATAATTAGTAAGTTTTGAGATGCCCAGTTCAGGCCATCATCAAAGCATGCCCGTAGAATTAGCAAGTACTGTGCCACGGCTACGAGATCAATATATTCCCCTTCATAACCGAGCAGACGATTTTACTACGAATCAGCCCATCTCTGGAAACAGAAATGAATACAGCCAATTAGATAGCCTTGAGGTGTGCAGTCTGCAGATCAGAAATGGGCTTTCACGCTATTGCTATCCGGGGAATCAACAGGAGGATGCACCATAATTGGGCGTCAGAATATGTCAACGCACTAAATTGGTGCATTAACCATAAAAAACTCTAACCGATCCAAACTCCTGTCGCTGTAACGCTTGGGTCTCCAGGGCCTGGTGAAACGCCTGCAGTTCTTCACCCGCTGCCATATCATCAAGTGCAAAGTAGACATCGACGTTAATCTGCCCTTCCAGATAGTGGAAGACAACCCGCTGACGACGCTCCGCACCGGGAATGTCCCTCCACTGTTTATCCAGCAGTTTTTCAGCGGCGGCCCTGAGTGGCAAACCTTCACAAGGTATCGCAACCTCATCATCTTCAGGATCGATATGGACCGTGACATCCATAACCTCTGACACTCCTTCAAGCAGACTGTCTATAACGGTCTGGCCAATCATGTGGCCTTCCGAAACACTGAGCCAGGGCTCCACCATAATATGCACATCGACGGTCGCCTCTCCACCAATGCGTCGGGTACGCAGCATGTGGATATCCTGCACACCGCCTATCTGACTGATGATCCCTCTTATTTTTTCCAGTCGATCCTCATCCAGTCCCTCATCCACCAACTCCTGAAACGCCGGCCAGCTCAAATCCCAGCCAATACGGGCAATCATCAAACCAACGCCAATTGCCGCGATGGCATCGAGATAGGGCAGGCCTGCCATAGTACCCGCAACACCTACTAGCACCACAATAGATGACAGGGCATCGGAGCGGTGGTGCCAGGCATTGGCCTGCAACAGATCAGACTTAATTCGACGTGCGACCCTAGTGGTGTAGTGGTAAAGCGCCTCATTGGCCAGGATGGAAAAAAGTGCCGCATAGAGCGCCAGTGGTTTCGGATGCAGCAACGCCTCGGGTGTAAAAAGCCGTTCTACCGCATCCCAGGTGATACCGATCGCTACTAGCGCCAAAAGAATTCCCAGACCCAGTGTACCGGCGGTTTCAAAACGGCCATGTCCATAAGGATGGGCCTCATCCGGACCCTGCTGGGCATGCCTGGCAGCAAAATAGACCAGACCATCTGAAAGCAGATCAGACAATGAGTGGATGCCATCGGCTACCAGAGACTGAGACTGCGCAATAATACCAATACTGGTCTTACTGGCCGCCAGAACCAGATTGACCAATACGCCAACGACGGTGACCCGTTGAATAGCCTGATAGCGTAACTGCCTCTCATCCACCTGCTGTTCCATCGCTATCTGTTTTCCTCAACCACTTCCACCACAATAATGTACTCGTTGTTTTCTGTGCGGGTTTCAATCAATTTATGGCCATTGATTCTACACCAGGCCGGGATGTCATTCAGCGCCCCGGGATCTGTGCAGATTGCCTCAACCCGCGTACCGGCGGGAAGGGTTTTAACCTGATTCTGCACTCGGATCACCGGCATCGGGCAGAGCAGCCGCCGGGCATCAACCGTCACGGTTTTCATATGTACCACGCTTGGGGAATCTGATCACTGGGAAGGGGTTTGACAATCATTTTCTGATGGGTGCCATCCAGATGCCGGACATCCAACTCTACCTGATCGGCCATCTTGCCTTGACTGTATCGGCCAATCAGTTGGCCAGCCAGCTCAATATCAGCCGCGGTCGCTTCGCCATCAATCAGGCCTAGCGGACCCGCATGGCTAACCATGGTCAAGGTCACATACTGCTTACGGTAGCCTTGCAGAAAATTACCTTCACCCTCTTCTCTGGAGATAATCACTTTAAAATGGGGTTTCGGTCTGAGATGCCGACCCACCTTCAGCAGCATAATGTCATCCATCTCATACTGTTTTTCACCGCGAGCCTTCCAGAGGTCTGCCAATTTGACTGAGTATTGCGCATCGGTCAGAAAACAGCAGCCACCTGCCGGCTGGGCATAATCTTCCAGACCAAACGCCTTGGCCAGGGCCATCTGGGGTTTGCGACTGCGTCCATTGAAGCCATAGAGTTTGTCCCGGGAGATCCAACCCTCACGCTCAGGTAAGGTTGCAGGAAGATTCTGTCCTGAAAGCGGCCTGACCAGTCGATCCTCCGCACCTGAATCACGCGCCACCACAGGCATCGTATCCTTGCGTTGGGACATGGGGCGCTGTCCGACGACCTCGCCGGTGATGATAAAATCGAAATCGTGCTCCTCAATCCACTGAAAGGCCTTCTTGACCATGAAGATCTTACAATCGAGACAGGGGTTCAGGTTCGCCCCATAGCCGTGCTTGGGATTGAACACCACATCCTTGTACTCCTCGACAATATCCTCAATGTGCAACTTGATCCCCAACTGCTCCGCCACCCACAGCGCATTATTGCGCTTGGGCCGGGCGCGGTCTTTTTGTCGAATCGCATGGGTATGCCCCTCCACACAAAATCCGGTGAAGAAGTTGATCCCCTCTACATGCACACCCTGCTGCTGGATCACTTTGGCGGCCAATAGTGAGTCGAGACCACCGGAGATGAGGGCTACGGCCTTACGTTGTTTAGTCATGATGGTTAAATCTGGAGGCGTATCGGGGGGTTATTGTAAGCGTTTGACTCGCCGCACTTCAAAGAATTGTTCAATATATAAGTAGATTACTATTTTTGCCGACGCCTGGCCCCCATCTCCTTCCAAGAAAAGCCCGCTTTAATCAGCAACAGACTCAACAATCTCTGCCCAAGACGATATACTGGCGGGATTAACTTTTTCTTTTATATATAGAGTCTTAACTTACGCTATGACAATGTCTAAAAACAGCCCTGATGCATCGACCTTTCAGGGTCTCATATTTGCCCTCCAGCAGTACTGGGCAGATCAGGGTTGTGTCATTCTCCAACCTTATGACATGGAGATGGGCGCAGGCACTTTCCATACCGCCACATTTCTCCGTTCAATCGGTCCAGAACCCTGGAATGCCGCCTATGTACAGCCCTCACGCCGTCCTACCGACGGGCGTTATGGTGAGAATCCCAACCGGCTCCAGCACTACTACCAGTTTCAGGTGGCGATGAAACCGTCACCCCTGAATATTCAGGAACTCTATCTGGGTTCACTGGAGATGTTGGGCCTGGATTGTAAAGTACACGATATCCGTTTTGTAGAAGATAACTGGGAATCACCCACCCTGGGGGCCTGGGGTTTGGGCTGGGAAGTGTGGCTAAACGGTATGGAAGTAACCCAGTTCACCTATTTCCAGCAGGTTGGTGGATTGGACTGTCGACCTGTCACCGGTGAGATCACCTACGGGCTGGAACGAATCGCCATGTACCTGCAGAGTGTCGAGAGTGTTTTTGACCTGATCTGGACCCATGGCCCTGATGGACCCGTCACCTATGGTGATGTATTCCACCAGAATGAAGTAGAGCAGTCGGCCTACAATTTTGAGCATGCCGATGTCGATCACCTGTTTGGCGCCTTTGATCAATGTGAGAAAGAGAGCAGCAAGCTGATCGAACTGGGTCTGCCACTTCCCGCCTACGAGCAGGTGTTGAAGGCCTCCCACGCCTTTAATCTACTGGATGCGCGACACGCCATCTCGGTAACTGAGCGCCAGCGCTACATTCTGCGGGTACGTACACTCGCCCGCGCTGTCGCCCAAGCCTATTATGATGCCCGAGAAAAACTCGGCTTCCCCATGCTTAAAAATCAGAAGGAGCAAGCCCATGGCTGAGTCTGCCGATTTGCTGTTTGAACTCGGCACCGAAGAGCTGCCACCGGTTGCATTGAAAAAGCTGTCGGATTCCTTTACCGCCTCATTTGTCGAGGGTCTGCAGAGAGCAAAACTCCGTCATGGCGCCGTCAAGTCCTTTGCCACACCGCGCCGCCTTGGACTACTTATTGAAGGGTGTGAAACGGCACAACCTGATAGTGAAACACAACGACGTGGACCCGCCGTACAGGCCGCCTTTGACGCCGAGGGCAACCCTTCAAAAGCTGCGGAGGGATTCGCGCGCTCCTGTGGTACCACGGTCGATAAACTGGACCGGCTCAGCACCGATAAAGGTGAATGGCTGGTTTATCAGATCAGTGAACAGGGCAAACCCGCTGTCGAACTGCTACCTGCTATTGCAGAAGAGGCCCTGAATCGTCTGCCGATCCCCAAGCGCATGCGTTGGGGCAGTTCCGAGGCGCAATTTGTTCGTCCGGTGCAGTGGATGGTCTTCATGCTGGGTGAGGCCGTTGTTCCTTGCCGCATACTTGATACTGATGCCGGTAATCAGACTCTGGGACACCGTTTTCATCACCCAGGGGCACTCACAATCAAAACACCCAGCCAATATCCCGCCATTCTTGAACAACCGGGTTATGTTTTGGGAGATTTTGCCAGCCGCCGAGAAAAGATACGCCGACAGGTAGAACAGAGTGCTGAGGCAATTGGCGGAAAAGCTGAGATAGATGATGCCCTGCTGGATGAAGTGACCGGACTTGTTGAGTGGCCGATACCCATAACAGCTGGTTTTGAAGCCCGCTTCCTAGAAGTACCGCATGAGGCCCTCATCAGCACCATGAAGAAAAACCAGAAATATTTTCATCTGGTTGATCAGCAGGGCAACCTGATGAATCACTTCATTACCATTGCCAATATCGACAGCCCAAAACCCGAGTTGATAAAAGAGGGTAATGAGCGTGTCGTTCGCCCCCGCTTGAGTGATGCGATGTTCTTCTGGCAACAGGATGGCAAGCACACCCTCGCCAACCGCATTGAATCCCTAAAGACGGTCCTGTTTCAACAGAAACTGGGCACCATGTATGAAAAGAGTGTACGTGTCACCACGCTGGCAACTTATATTGCCGAACAGATCGGAGGCGACAAGGCCTCTGCTGAAAAAGCCGGTATGCTGAGTCGCTGCGATCTCATGTCTGAGATGGTTCTGGAGTTTCCTGAAATGCAGGGCATCATGGGGCGCTACCTGGCCAAACGCGATGGTGAATCCGACGAGATCGCCGCATCCCTGGACGAATTTTATATGCCGCGTTTCTCAGGTGACAGACTGCCTGAAACCAAGAATGGTATCGCACTCTCACTGGCAGAACGGCTCGATACGCTGGTCGGTATTTTTGGCATTGGAATGAAACCGACCGGGGACAAGGATCCCTTCGCACTCCGTCGTGCCGCTTTGGGCGCTCTGCGGATCATGCGCGAGCACCAACTCCCGCTTGATATTGTCCCGACATTACAGATTGCAGCAAAGTCACTTGCTACACAGATAACCGAGACAGATACGGTTGAGCAGGTCTACGGATTCATGCTGGAACGTCTTAAAGGCATCTACCTTGATCAGCAGATCCCTGTGGATCAGTTTGAGGCCGTCGCTGCAACCAAACCGGCGTCGATCGCTGATTTTGAACGTCGCATTCAGGCTGTCACGGCCTTCCGGAAACTGCCCCAGGCTGACGCCCTGGCCGCTGCCAACAAACGGATACGCAACATTCTGAAAAAGAGTGATTCAAAAATCACCGGTGAAATTCAGCCAGAACTGTTTGAATCAGCACAGGAGCAGGCGCTGTATGACGGCATTGGCGAGAAAGCCGCGGCCATCTCACCACTGATGCGAGATTTCGCTTATGAAGAGGTGTTGACCAGCCTGGCAACCTTACGTGAACCTGTGGATGAGTTTTTTGATCAGGTCATGGTCATGGCAGAGGATCCTGCAGTCAGGAGCAACCGTCTGGCGTTACTCAGCCGGTTAAGTGAACTGTTTCTGGGTGTTGCTGACATCTCTATACTTCAATCCTGAGATCAGCATTAGGTAATATATCGCTGATTCATTGACAGTAAGCGCTTACTAACATGAAACTAATCATACTGGATCGTGATGGCGTAATAAATGAGGACTCGGACACATTCATCAAATCACCCGATGAATGGCGTCCCATTCCTGGCAGTCTCGAAGCCATTGCACGCCTATGTCAGGCGGGCTACCGTGTTATCGTCGCAACCAATCAATCCGGCTTGGGGCGTGGGCTATTCAGTATTGATGAGTTGAATGCCATACACAGCAAGATGCAGCACGCCATCACCAGAGAAGGTGGGCAGCTGCATGGCATTTTCTACTGTCCACACGATCCAAATGAGGGTTGTGACTGCCGTAAGCCCCTTCCTGGACTGTTCCATCAGATTAGTCAGCGCTTTTTTACAGATCTCACCGATGTCCCCTGTATTGGAGACAGTCTGCGTGACCTACAGGCCGCCGCCACCGTAGGAGCCCGTCCAATCCTTGTCAGAACAGGTAAAGGCGAACGTACAGCGCACGACAGCAGGCTAGACCCACAAATCCCTATATTCGACCGTCTCAACGATGCTGTAGACGCCCTATTAATTCAGGAAAATCCCAACACATGATCTTAGTCAGATCCCTGCTTTACCTTTTAAGTATGGTTATCAGCACCATCCTCTTAGCGGGTATTCTCTCAATCATCGGCTGGGTTCTTCCCTTCCGGCAACGCTGCCTGATCGCAAACGCATGGGGCACCGTCAATCTCTTCTGCCTGAAGGTTTTTTGCAAACTTGATTATCATATTGAAGGGCTTGAAAAAATCCCGGAATCGGGTGCCATTGTACTTTCAAAGCATCAATCTGCCTGGGAGACCATGGCACTACGCTCTCTACTCCCGCCCGAACAAGCATGGGTGCTCAAAAGAGAATTAATGTGGGTACCTTTTTTTGGCTGGGCTGCCGCCACGGTACAACCTATTGCTATTGACCGTAAAGCAGGTAGAAAAGCTGCAAAACAGGTCATTGAAATCGGTATTGAACGTCTTAAACAAAAACGTTTAATTGTAATATTCCCGGAGGGTACGCGCGTTGCTCCAGGTCAGCGTAAACGCTATGGTATGGGAGGTGCCCTGTTAGCTGAAAAAACGGGTACACCCATCATACCTGTTGCTCACAATGCGGGATCCTTCTGGAGACGTCGGGACATTCGAAAGTATCCTGGTACGGTAACGGTTGTTGTAGGTGACCCTATTCAAACTGTTGGTCGCAAGGCGGCGGATATCAATAAAGAGGTAGAAGAGTGGATAGAAACCCAGATGGAACTTATACAACCAGATAAGTAAGCACTTACAAACATTCTATAGTAGTTCAATAAAAAAGGGCCATTTTTGCCCTTTTTTATTGCTTAGACTTAAGGTTTAGACGTCAAGATTTTCTACTGTCAGGGCATTTTTTTCGATGAAATCTCTTCTAGGCTCAACCTGGTCACCCATTAGCGTTGTGAAAATTTCATCAGCACCCACAGCATCTTCAATATTAACCTGCAAAAGCCTTCGGGACTCCTGGTTCATTGTGGTCTCCCAAAGCTGATCAGGATTCATTTCACCGAGACCTTTATAGCGTTGAATATGCTGCCCGCGTTTTGCTTCATCCATTAACCAATTCAAGGCCTGTGAAAAGCTATTGATATCACTCTGCTTCTCGCCACGTTTAATAAAGGCACCCTCGCCTAGCAGACCATCAAGTTTCTCACCCATTTCAACCATACGGCGATAATCGCTGCTTGAAAAAAACTCTTTTGGAATCATGGAATCAGTGTTAATTCCGTGTACATAGTGAACGACTCGAATTCCGCTGAAGCTCCCTTCTGAGTCACAATCTTTTGATATCTCATAGCGGTTAGATACAAACTGATCCACATTCATGCGTGACTGTAACTCTTCAGTCCACTCATTTAACGATTTTTCGTTGCTATAGAGATCTTCCGTCAACCGTGGCATATATATTAATTTTTCGACCACCGATGGATTAAACCGTCTACCCACTCTGGTTACTGTGGCCATAGTTGAAAGATGCTGTTGTGAAAGCTCTTCTAAGGAGACGCCACTCAATGCCGGTGCTTCACGACTCACATAGAGTTCAGCATTATCAAGCGCCGCCTGTAACAAGTAGCTATTGAGATCGGCATCATCTTTCAGATACTGCTCCTGCTTCCCTTTCTTGACCTTATAGAGCGGTGGTTGTGCTATGTAGACATGGCCGCGTTCAATCAATTCATGCATCTGACGATAAAAGAAGGTAAGTAGCAAAGTACGAATATGAGCGCCATCAACATCCGCATCCGTCATAATAATAATTCGGTGATAACGAAGTTTGTCCGGATCAAACTCCTCTCTTCCGATGCCGCAACCGAGCGCTGTGATCAACGTTCCAACCTCAGCGGATGAGAGCATCTTATCAAAACGTGCTTTCTCTACATTGAGAATCTTTCCCTTGAGCGGCAAAATGGCCTGTGTCCGTCTATCTCTCCCCTGCTTGGCAGAACCACCCGCGGAATCACCCTCCACCAGGTATATTTCACACAGTGATGGATCTTTTTCCTGACAATCGGCCAGTTTACCCGGCAATCCCGCAATATCCAGGACACCTTTACGGCGAGTCATCTCTCTAGCCTTTCTTGCGGCTTCCCTTGCTCGAGCAGCCTCAATCATCTTACCCGCTATCTGTTTTGCTTCTGCTGGACTCTCCAACAGATAGGCGCCCAGCCTTTCTGATAAAACCGATTCAACGATCCCCTTCACTTCTGAAGATACAAGTTTATCTTTTGTCTGTGATGAAAACTTTGGATCTGGAACTTTTACTGAGAGTACGGCGGTGAGACCCTCACGAGCATCGTCTCCCGAGGTATTCACTTTCTGTTTTTTGTCCAATCCTGCTTGATCAATATACTGATTCAGGGTTCGAGTCAGACCGGCACGAAACCCTGCTAAATGGGTTCCGCCATCTCGCTGTGGGATATTATTGGTAAAACAGAATATATTCTCCTGATAGGACTCGTTCCACTGCATAGCCAGTTCTACAGAGACATCATCCTTTTCAACTGTAAAACAGAAGACGGTCTCATGCAGGGGGGTTTTCTTTCGATTCAGATGTTCAACAAAGGCCTTTATACCACCTTCATATTCAAATACATCTTTCCGATCATTTCGCTCATCTGACAGTACTATTCGTACACCAGAGTTAAGGAAAGAGAGTTCACGAAGACGCTTTGCCAGCAAATCATAGTGATATTCAATATTTGTAAAGGTCTCTTTACTTGCTTTGAACAGTATCTCTGTGCCTGACTTATCTGTTGCCCCTATTACAGTCAAATCTGTCTGAGGTACACCATGAACATATTCCTGATAGTGCGTATGTCCATTTCTATGAATGGTTAGCTGTAATTTTTCTGAAAGTGCATTTACAACTGAAACCCCGACACCATGTAGACCACCGGACACCTTGTAGGAGTTATCATCAAATTTACCACCCGCATGTAACACCGTTAGAATTACTTCAGCTGCGGATCGGCCTTCTTCCGGATGTATATCAACTGGAATGCCTCTTCCATTATCTGTGACTCTTACAGTCTCATCGTCAATAATTGATACTGTAATCTCTGAACAGTGTCCGGCTAATGCCTCGTCAATAGAATTATCAACCACCTCAAACACCATGTGATGTAGCCCAGTGCCATCATCGGTATCACCTATATACATACCGGGACGCTTTCTAACCGCATCTAGACCTTTTAAAACTTTGATATTTGAAGAGTCGTAACTCATAAATCACTCCTGTATATGACCGACCCATTATACACTCAACCTGGCACAAGGTTCATATTTAATAGGTCATGTTCCACGTGGAACCTTTGGTTAGCTACTAACTGAAGTTATCTTTCCCTCTGAAATATTATATCGATTGAAATTCTCAGTGTTACTTGTTTCTAGGCCATCGATACTAGTTATGAATACCTGTGAACCAAGCTTCTGCAGGCTATTTAAAACTCTTACTCTGTTTTTTTCATCGAGTTCTGATACCAGATCATCAATAATGATAATAGGTGCAGCGCTAAACTTCTCTTTGAATAGTCTTGCCTGAGCAAGATGTAAAGCAACTATTAGCATCTTTTGTTGACCACGAGACAAAACTTGGTTTGCCAGTTTATTATTTATTGAAATCTTCAAGTCAGCACGATGTGGACCTGACTGGGTAAAACCCCTTGTTAGATCGCTTTTCATTTGGTCTTCAAGAATGCTTAAAAGTGGCTTTGTCTTATCCCAGCCTGGTTTCCAGGAAATCATTAAATCTTCATTGATTCCTAGGCCACTTGCCTCGATGTTTATATACTTTGAGAGTGAAGCTACATAGGCTGTACGAATGGCGTTTAATTTTTCTGCTTCAATACAAAAACCTATATTCCAACTATTTACACTTTGATTCGCTTTTAAAAGTACATTCCTCTGTTTAAGTACTTTATAAAAGCGTTTGTAGATTTCAAAATAGCTATGTTCCACGTGGAACACGCCCCATTCGATAAAGCGCTTTCTATATTCAGGCCCCCTTTCCAATATCTCATGAGACGTTGGTGTAATTATTTGTAATGGCGTGATCTGTGCAATTTCGGAAACACGCTTTACAAGTGCACCATTAACTTTAATTAGAGTACTACTAGCTGTTTTATTTATTCCTATACGGTAGTTATGTATATGATTAGACCCAGCAAAGATACTTATGCTGTTCTGACCGTATTGAACAATAGATGAAAACCGGTTTGAGCGATAAGACCGCGCTCTTGCAAGCATGTATATAGCTTCTAGAACGGTACTCTTACCTGAGCCGTTGATACCGGTAATGAAATTGAAGTTATCTGATAAATCAACTTCCAAAGTTGATATATTGCGGAGGTTGGAAATTTTGAGATGTCTTATGGACACAGTGGTAGCCCGTGTTTGACGGGAACAAAGTGGGGGTATGTGAGGAGCTGATTTTGTATACAGCTCCTCAGCATTTATTACTAAAGACGCATTGGCATAATTACGTAGCGACTCTGATCAGTTCCTTGATTTTGAATCAGGCAACTACTATTGGAATCGCTCAATGAAAGTCGAACAGTTTCCGTATCAATGACATTGAGTACTTCGATCAGATAACCCACGTTGAATCCAATAACCAGCTCATCACCCTGGTAATCAATTTCCATCTCATCTTCCGCTTCCTCCTGCTCAGGATTATGCGCAAGTAATTGCAGGGTTCCCGCATTGATCTGGAACCTGATGCCCCGGTATTTTTCGTTGGAAAGAATGGATGTTCTGGTTAATGCCTGTTTAAGGGTATCACGGTCAGCAAGAATCTCTTTGTCAGGATTTGCCGGAATAACTCGTTGATAATCAGGGAATTTTCCATCTATCAATTTTGATGTGAAGCTGGTTTCTGCAAATGTGAAACGAATATGATTGCTACTCACATCAATGTCAATTTGATCGTCGCTATCTGCAAGCAGTCTTGCAAGTTCAAGGACAGCTTTTCTCGGCAGGATAACCTGTATCCCTTCATCCTGTTCGATTGCACATTCAGCCTCACTTAGTGCGAGACGATGTCCATCAGTGGCAACAGCCCTGATCATCCCCCCACCAATCTCTATCAATAGACCGTTAAGATAATACCTGACATCTTGAAGAGCCATTGCGAACTGAGTCTTTTCAATCAAACGCTTTAACAGCTTCTGAGTGACAGTAAATTTGTGGCTACTGACAGAAGGCTCTATTGATGGATAATCAATAGCCGGTAAAACACCCAGTGTGAATCTACTTCTACCCGATTTAATCACCGTCCGATCATTGTCTATGGTGAATTCTATATTTGATGCTTCAGGAAGAGATTTACAGATATCAAGAAGTTTTCTTGCTGGAAGAGTGAAATCAATTTCACCTTCGCATTCAACACTGGCTGATGTTTTCATTTCAACTTCTAGATCTGTAGCAGTGATGTTGATTTTGCCATTTGCAGCATTAATTAAGACATTGGCAAGAATCGGTAGGGTCTGTCGTCTCTCTACTACACCACCTACTTGTTGAAGAGGTTTTAGCAGATTATCCCTTGATGTAACGATCTTCATGTCGGAGTACTCTTAATAAATATAAAGTATATATATAAAATTATTATTATTATTATACAGCCATAAAACAGTTAGTTAATTGTGATATTCATTTAATTATCAATGTCTTATGATCAATTTTTGTTGTTGATAACAGCCGTATAATCTATGAAAGTTTTGTTTATGAGCTGTGGATAACTCAAGCATGCTGTTTTGTTGTGAAAACATCAACAGTTTATCCACACTAACTCGTTAGGGTTCTTAACAGGTTTGCATAATCTTCTTCAACCCTGTGATCACTCTCTTTCAATTCTGCAATTTTACGTGTCGCATACAGCACGGTGGTATGGTCGCGACCGCCAAAGGCTTCGCCAATCTCTGGCAGACTGTGATTGGTCAACTCTTTTGCCAGAGCCATGGCGATTTGTCTGGGGCGGGCAATGGTTCTACTTCGTTTTGAAGAGAGCAACTCAGAGGTACGAATTTTAAAATACTCGGCTACAGTTTTCTGAATATTCTCGATTGTGACCTGTTTATCCTGTGCCGCAAGCATGTCGCGCAAAGCATCTTTGGCAAACTCCTGGGTAATAGCCCGGCCGGTAAATTCGGCATTGGCTATGATTCTGCGTAGAGCCCCTTCCAGTTCACGTATATTTGACCGTACCCTCTTGCCAATAAAGAAAGCCACTTCGTTGGGCAGATCAACACCAAAAAGTTGATCTGCCTTACTTTTTAGAATGGCAACGCGGGTTTCGAGATCGGGTGGTTCAATGGCGACGGTCAGGCCCCAACCAAATCGTGACTTAAGACGCTCCTCCAGTCCGGTCACCTCTTTTGGAAAACGGTCACTGGATAGAATGATCTGTTGCTGGGATTCAAAAAGTGCGTTGAAGGTATGGAAAAACTCCTCCTGAGAGCGCTCCTTACCGGCAAAAAATTGCACATCATCGATTAGCAGTGCATTTACACTACGGAAGCGGCGTTTAAAGTCGTCAATAGTATTGTGTTGAAGTGCTTTAACCATCTGAGCCACAAATCCCTCTGAATGTACGTAGACGACTCTTGCATTGGGGTTGGTCTTTAAAATCATGTTGCCGACGGCATGCATCAGGTGAGTCTTTCCCAGACCAACACCACCGTATATAAATAGAGGATTGTAGGCGGTGCCTGGGTTTTCACCAATTTGTATGGAAGCGGCTCGGGCAAGCTGATTGGATTTACCTTCAACAAAGGTATCGAAAACAAAGTTAGGATTTAAGTTGCTGGGCATGGCGGGTTCATCGACCTGGGTGGTTCGAACGGCCCCACCCGGCTTGAGACTCTTTATCCGCTCCAGGCCGGGTCCATGGTCCACTTTTTTTGTATCTTTAGAACCGATCTCAATAGATACCGTGGGTGGATTGGCACCCGCTATGCTTTTCAGGTGCTCAGTAATGTCGTTCAGGTAGTGATTTTGAACCCAATTGAGTACGAATTGATTGGGCGCAAGCAGTCGTATGCTATGGGCATCTTCAACAGACTGTAGGGGTCGTATCCAGGTGTTGAACTGCTGCTGCGGAAGATCATTTTCCAGACGATCTGTACACTTGGTCCAAAAATTCACGTGTTACTCGCTATCCTGTTTTTGTAGAGAGGATTCAATACTGAAAATATCTATGTCAGTGCGTGAGGTTGTACTGCTCTTACATCTATGCGGCATTATTGAAGCCGCTAAAGAGTTGGAGTAGTACTCTGGATCTTCAGTAGGAAGAAATTATCCAGTTGATCTTTTGTAATGGCGTGAGTTTACTCTGCTTTAGATGACTTATCCACAGCTTGTTCACATCACCTGATTATGCTTGTAAAAAATATGGATGTTTTTATTAGAAGATCATAACTCCCTGTTTTAATTATACTAATTTTAAATCCAAATGAGTTTAACAGGGGTTTGATCGATTGAAACTACCTACCTGATAGAGAGGTTAATGTACCTACTTATTGCAGTGGCTAAATCAGCGGTGTATGAGATTTCCAAAAGGCGGTTCTTTGTTGACAGCAACCCCAAGCACATCGTAACATACGCGCCCTTTTATCAGGGGCTTTTAATACGCCATTTGGTGCATTGTAAAGCTTTAATAACCAATTTACCCGGTATCTAGTCATGAAAAGAACCTTTCAGCCCAGTAACCTGAAGCGTGCACGTACGCATGGTTTCCGTGCCCGTATGGCGACGCGTAATGGTCGTAAGGTCATTGGTGGCCGTCGCTCCAAGGGTCGTGCTCGTCTCGCTCCTTAAACTTTATTAAAACGATCTGCTTTGCCCAATAGCAAAGCAAGTTTTGGTCGGGATCTGCGGTTGCTTAAACCGGCAGAGTTCAAGCAGGTCTTTCAGAAGTCCCGCAGATCATCAGATCGAAATTTTACTGTGCTGTTTCTGACCAATGGCAGAACCCATGCCCGGCTTGGGACGGCCATAGCAAAGAAGATCCTGAAAAGAGCCGTTGACAGAAACCTGGTTAAACGGATTGTCAGAGAGAGTTTTAGACTCAGACAGCAGGAGTTGACGGGTCTGGATTTCGTTGTTTTATGTGGACGGGGTGTCAAGCTGAACAACAAGCAACAGTTACGTGACTCCCTCGAGTTACATTGGAAACGTGCGACTCAGACAGAGCCAGCCGACAGGAGTTGAGATCAAAAAGTCTCCGCTTAACAGGCTTTTCAGTTCATAATACTGCTTTTGCCAAATCGGCAGATATAAATTCCGAATCCCAGTTTGAGAGAATCCATGGATAACCTTCGCCTGATACTATTCTTTTCATTGGCTTTCATCTTAATGATGATTTGGCAGGCATGGGAAGAGGACTATGGTCCCAAACCTCAGGCAGCGGCAACCAACATTTCTCAGCCTTCGGGCAGTAGTGAAACAGCGAGTGCAGTTCCATCTGCAGCTGTTCCTGGCACGCAAACGGATCCCACCGCCGTACCGGTTATCTCATCCTCCTCTGCCGTACCGCAATCAACACCAGCCCTGCAGGCTTCTGTAGCCTCAGTTTCGGTGAAGACAGATCTTTACACGATGGAAATTGGCACCGTAGGTGGCAATATCCGAAAAGTGTTTCTGAATGACTACCCGGCCAGCCTGGGAGACAAAGAGCACAGTTTCCAGTTGATGAAACCGGATGTCCCAGATCTCTTTATTGCCCAATCCGGATTGATTGGTGGCGAAGGAAGCAGTGCGCCAAATCACGAAACGCCCTATCAGGCGGGTGCTGACAGTTTTGAAATGTCCGAGGGAACAGATCAGCTGCAGGTCGATCTGTTCTGGACCAGCCCTGAGGGTGTGAAGGTGACCAAGCGCTTTACCTACAAGCGCGGAACTTACCTGGTGACGGTCGAGCATCTGGTAGAAAATGGTTCTGGCAAAGAGTGGGTCGGTCGTGAATACCGTCAGCTAATGCGCACACCACCAGAGAATGAAAGTGCCTCATCGAAACTGATCTACACTTACACGGGTGGTGCGATCTATAGCGAAGAGAATAAATACGAAAAGATCGATTTCGACGACATGCAGGAGTCAAAGCTGGAGCGTCCGGTCAAAGGGGGTTGGGTTGCCATGCTGCAGCACTATTTCCTAGGTGCCTGGATTCCACCGGCAGATCAGCTAGGCACCTTCTACACCAATGCTTTGCCGGGGAATCGTTTTGTACTGGGTGCTTACACCCCTTCGGTATCGGTCGCTGATGGTGCTACCCACAGTTTTAAAACCGGCTTTGTTGCCAGCCCGAAACTGCAGGATGAGCTAAAAGCCATATCATTAGGTCTAGATCTGAGTGTGGACTACGGCTGGCTGACAGTGATTGCTCAGCCGATCTTCTGGTTGCTGAAGCAGATTCAATCGGTTGTCACTAACTGGGGTTGGTCTATTATTCTGCTGACCCTGATGATCAAATTGGTCTTCTATAAGCTATCCGAGGCCAGCTATAAATCGATGGCCAATATGCGTCGGATGACACCGCGTATCCAGGCCCTGAAAGAGCGTTTTGGGGAGGATAAAACCCGCCTCAATGCGGCGATGATGGAGCTCTACAAAAAAGAGAAAATCAATCCGCTGGGCGGTTGTTTGCCCATCCTGGTTCAGATTCCCGTGTTCATCTCCCTTTACTGGGTATTGCTGGAAAGTGTGGAGATGCGCCAGGCTCCCTTTATCTTCTGGATTGAGGATCTGGCGACTAAAGACCCCTACTTTGTACTGCCATTGATCATGGGTATCTCGATGTTTATTCAGCAGAAGCTGAATCCGGCGCCGCCTGATCCCATGCAGGCCAAGATAATGATGGCGCTGCCGTTTGTGTTTACGGTGTTCTTCGCTTTCTTCCCATCGGGGCTGGTACTCTACTGGGTGACTAACAACGTGCTCTCCATTGCCCAGCAGTGGTATATCACCCGCCAGATAGAGAATGCCGCTGCTAAGGCCTGAGGTGTCTGAGCCTGTGGATACACAGGAAACCATTGCTGCTATAGCCACCCCGCCCGGAATGGGCGGGGTCGGTGTCATCCGAGTTTCCGGCCGCCTGGCTACGCAGATAGCCAAGCAGATTACCGGTAAAATACCCACCCCCCGCTATGCTCAGTTTTCCCGTTTTCGTGATCAGGCAGGTCTGGTTTTAGACGAAGGACTGGTACTGTTCTTCCCCGGGCCCCACTCTTTTACCGGTGAAGATGTTGTTGAGTTACAGGGCCATGGTGGGCCTGTGGTGCTGGATTTGCTACTGCAACAGATTTTAGACTGCGGGGTTCGCCTAGCTCACCCCGGTGAGTTCAGCCAGCGTGCCTTTATTAATGGCAAACTCGATTTGGCTCAGGCCGAGGCGATTGCCGATCTGATTGAGAGTGGCACGGCTACAGCGGCACGGCTGGCGATTCGCTCCCTTGAAGGCGAATTTTCCCAACGCATACACAGGCTGGTTGAGCAGCTGATTTTATTGCGTATGTATGTTGAGGCGGCGATAGATTTTCCTGAAGAGGAGATCGACTTTCTTTCTGATGGCAAGGTGAGTGGTGATCTGGCAGAGGTCATTCAGGCGGTTCAGGCGGTAGAGAAGAGTGCTCAATTGGGTCGTCTGATGCGAGATGGCATGACATTGGTGATTGCCGGTCTGCCTAATGCGGGCAAGTCGAGTTTGTTGAATGCCCTGGCGGGCCGTGAATCGGCCATTGTCACAGCTATTCCAGGTACCACCCGGGATCTGCTGCGTGAACAGATACAGATTGACGGAATGCCGTTGCATCTGATTGATACAGCGGGCCTGCGGGAGAGTCTGGACCAGGTGGAACAGGAGGGTATTCGCCGGGCCAAGGCGGAGCTTGCCAAGGCGGATCGGATTCTCTGGATATTTGATGATGCGCAGGATCCACAGCACAGCGCCTTTGACCCAGCCCTGCTACCGCCGAATATTCCCATCACTTTCGTCCGAAACAAGATTGATCAGAGTGGTACAGAGCCCTGTACCAGTGAAACGGCGGGTGGTACGGAGATTGCTCTTTCTGCCAAGCAAGGCACAGGGGTCGAACTGCTTCGTGAGCACTTGAAGCAGTGTATGGGTTTCAGCGCGGGTCAGGAGGGCGAGTTTATCGCCCGGCGACGGCACCTGGACGCAATAAAGCGTGCAAGTGAACACTTACTTACAGGGAAAGTAGCACTGGAAAAGCGTGGCTCGGGTGAACTTCTGGCGGAGGATCTTCGTCAGGCGCAGCAGGCGTTGAGTGAAATCACCGGTGAATTTACGGCTGATGATCTGCTCGGTCAGATTTTTAGTAGTTTTTGTATCGGCAAGTAAAACGAATAGCAAGAAGCGTGAGTGCTGGATTTAATAAAGACTAAAAAAAGGTTGTCCTGAGCGTTTTAGTTCGCCAAACTGCCATCCCATATAAACCCTTTTTCAGGCTGGCTGGCTAGTCTGCCATAGCCCAAATGGATTGCGTTAAATAATCCCCCATGTTTTCGCTGACACCTGATCAAAATCAATGGCTGGCTATTGCAGTAACAGTGCTGCTGTTTTTGCTGCTTGTTTATTACATCTGGAAAAAAGCCAGACCCACACTGAAACAGCAACGGATTCGTCGGGCAGTAAAACGTCTGGGTCCAAAAGTGCATCAAGGGCTCATGGTTCCGGATGGAATTGACGGCGTAGTAGCCGCTGATTATGTCGTGCTGACCCACAAAGGTATTCTGTTGATCACCGTGAACTGGTTTGATGGCAATATCTTTGGTGGGAAGGATACCGATCAGTGGACCCAGGTGCTACGGGGTGGTTCAAACCGATTTGCCAATCCACTGCACGAGATACATCTGCTCTGCGCTACGGTTAAATCGCTGGTGCCTGCCATCCCGGTGAGTGGCATCGTGTTGTTTGCTGGCGATTGTGCTTTCCCTAAAGACAAACCGGAAGGTGCTTGTCTGCTGAATGATCTGCCTAAACAGCGGCGCAAGCAGGTGGTTCCATCCAGTTATGAACTGACTTGGGATCTGCTTCTTACCAAGGCGAAGATGCTCTCATTTCACTGAGGGTGTTGCCGATTCAGGCAGTTGCTTGAGGGTTTTGGCGATGAGTTGGGAACCGAGCAGTGATAAAACGACATAGATCGAAAAAAACCAGAGTCCAGCCTGTACTTCAGCCTGGGTTAATCCGCCTTCGTTACTGGAAAAGAACACCACCAGGATCGCCACCACAAAGACATCTGCCATCGACCATTTACCGAGATGACGACTAAGGTGCAGCCCACGTAGTGAAATGCGGTGGGTGCGGCTGAACAGCGTCAGCCAGGCCACACCGGTTTTCAGCAGCGGGAGCAGAACACTAAACAGCAATAACAGCAGTGCCAGCCACTGGTTTCCATTCTCCCAAAGTCCGGAAATTGTCGTCATAATCCCCTTTGACTGAAATTGCAGTACAGTATCACCCAGCATGGGTAGATCCTTACTCGCCTCAATAGAGAGAATGGGTGTGGTGAGCCCAACCGCCAAGGCGATTACAGCTATCGTCAGCATGGCATAGCCGAGATCCCCGGCCTGTCGTTGTGCCAGCCAGGCGATTATCATGAAACTGCAGGCGAGAATAAGAAACAGGCCGGTGAGCTGTTCAACAGAGGTTTTATAGGCGGCCTGTAATGCCTTTTGTTGATTCAACTGCTCTAACTGTTTGGAGTGGCCATCGTAGAGGCCAAAGCTGAGTGCTTCCAACAGTTCACGCCCACTATTCTCCAGCTGTGTTTCAGCCTGTAGCTGTTGAATAATCTGCAATGTCTGGTGCTCATAGGCTGTCGCCTGCTCCCACGTTTTCCAGGCACAACCAATGAGTCCAATCAGAAGCGTGCCCAAGAGCAACCATTTAACGGGCTTTATGATCAATGCGGTTCCCTTAATTCTGAATATGTGTTGCCGATTATGACAATTCACTCTAGCGGGGATTCCCCCGTCATTGCAAACTTCTGAAAACCCACCCTATCTGTATCGATTACCTTGAGTAAAGTTCTGTTAAGATGCGATTTTTACAGACTCTCCAGCGATTAGGAAAATCGAAATGTTGAAACTAGCGTATGTAGGTGGCTTGGGCATGATGGCGGGACCTGCCGCGACGCATCTGGAACAGGGTGGACCGGCTACTGTGTTGCGTGTTCAAGACCGGGGAACCCGTGGCGGTAGTCGTGATCAATATCGTGCCGACTGGAGAAAACATGGAGCAGAACTGGTAGCTACGCTTGAAGAACTGGTTGGCCAAGGCGATCTGGATGGTGTGGTGGTCTGTGCGGGAAAAAATGGCGACGATGTTCAGCTTATAGGTGAACTGACTCGGCGGATGAAGAAGGTTTCAACCGAGCAGCCTTTCATCCTGCATCTTTCAACAGTCAGTCCGGATTTTGCCGAAGCGGCTTTTCAATACTGTTCTGAGCAGCAGGTGGATTACATCAACTATCCCCTGACGGGTGGTCCCCTGGGAGCTCAACTGGGTGGCGCCGATCCCAAAGGAATGTTGATTCTGGCCAGTGGCAGCGAATCAATCTACCAGCGCATGCTGCCACTGTTAAAGTGTCTGGGTCATCCGAAATTTTTTGGTCCCTCCCCTTCAGCCGGTGCAGTTACAAAACTGATTGGTCACCATATGGTCTTTAATGGTTTGAATGGTATCGCGACAGCCGCAGCCATTCATGCCGACTGTTTTAATGAAGGTCAGCTGGGTGGCGATGCCCAAACCGATTACCTCAGTTTTCTCAATGGGGGGGCCGGTGGTACCCGTCAGTGGGACGTGGGTCTGAGTAAGGGGATTGTGCAGGACAGCTGGGATCAGGGGTTCAGCATTCATCATGCGGTGATTGATGTGGTCTATGCTGCTCGCCTGGCGGTAGCCGCCGGACTGCCAAGAATCTCCATTCAGGGCATGACCAACGTAGGGTTTGCCTTCGCTTATCTGTTGAAAAAATATCCCGGACAGACGTTGGGTACGCATGCCATCGTACGGGAGATGATCCGGAAACAGAGTGCTGGGCTGGATCAGTTCATGATTGAGCATGGGGCCTTTGGTGGTGATTCGTCACAGGTGATTGCCGATTGTGTGGCGACTCTGCCGGAACAGATTCAGGCTTCAGCGTTGATCAATGTAAGCGTGGCGGATTTTGAGTCTGTTACCCATTGAGATCAAATAGCCTCTTTGAAAAGCCTGCACTGCTGCTGATCCTTACCACACTGTTCTGGGGTGGTAATGCGGTTGTTGGTAAATATGCACTCAACTACATGTCCGGAATGGAACTCTCCTTCTGGCGCTGGGTGTTGGCGTTTATCTGTCTATTTCCCTTTGCCTGGCGTGTCTGCCTGCGGGACTTTCCCTACTATCGAAAACATATCGGTTTCCTCTGTCTTCTCGCTATTCTAAGCGTTTCCATCTACAACTCATTTCAGTATCTGGCCCTGCAGTGGACCAGTGCGATCAATGTTGGGGTGGTAAGTGCCACCATGCCTCTGGATGTTTTTCTCCTCACCTGGCTGTTTGGGCAGGAACGGGCGAACGGCTTGCAGAAGTTGGGTATGCTGCTGGCGTTGATCGGTGTTGGTGTGGTGGTATCAAAGGGAGACCTTGATCTGTTGCTGGGACTGCAACTGAATCCGGGTGATCTGTTAATGCTCACAGCGGTGTTTGGTTTCGCCCTTTACTCGGTACTGGTAAAAAAGCTGCCAGCTGAACTGGATAAACTGGGTTTGCTTCTGCTGCTGATTTTTATGGGGACTGTTGGCATTCTGCCCTTCTATCTCTGGGATATCAGTGACCGTGAAACTATGAGTTTTAATCAAGATACGCTGTTGATTCTTGGTTATGTGGCGATCTTTCCCGCCATTCTCTCCTACTACTTCTGGAACAAGGCGGTATTGATTGGCGGTGCCAATCAAGCGGGACTTTACTGTAATCTTATTTCGGTATTTGCCAGCCTGTTGGCGGTGATCTTTCTTGGCGAATCATTCCGTTCCTATCATGTGATCGGCATGGTAACGATCTTCTTTGGCATCCTGCTGGCAACCTATCTATCCAAGTGGTATTACCGAAGGGTTTAGCGGTACTATAAACACGAAGCGTTATTTAAAGTTTAGGGAGTTTTATTATGGAAAAAAGTATCAAGGGTTCACAAACAGAGAAGAATCTGCTGATCGCCTTTGCCGGTGAGTCTCAGGCGCGAAATCGCTACACCTATTTTGCAGGTGCGGCACGTAAAGAGGGTCTGGTACAGATTGCCGCCATTTTTGAAGAGACCGCGAATCAGGAGAAAGAGCATGCCAAGCGTTTCTTCAAGTTTCTTGAAGGGGGTGATATAGAAATTACGGAGACCTTTCCGGCAGGCATGATTGGAACCACGTTGGAAAACCTTCGAGCGGCGGCTGCGGGTGAAAAGTATGAGTGGAGCGAGATGTATCCTGAATTTGCCAAGGTTGCCCGTGAAGAGGGATTCAAACAGGTCGCCGCTGCGTTTGAAGCTATCAGCATTGCTGAGAAACAGCACGATAAGCAGTATAAAACCCTGGCGAATAATCTCGAAGCAGGCAAGGTGTTCAAACGTGATGGCAAGGTGGTCTGGTGTTGTCGCAACTGCGGTTATCTACATGAAGCGGACGCTGCGCCGAATATCTGTCCGGCTTGTCTCCATCCTCAGGCACATTTCGAACTGTTGTCTGAGAACTGGTAATTTTAATTACGGCATCAAGCCCTGAATTGCCGCACCAGTCGATGGAATGTGCGACGCAGTTGTGGGCTGTCTGATTGACCATAGCGCAGTCGGATATAGTGCTGGGTTATGGCATTTACAGATTGCCTGAGGTCAGGGCGCTTGCGAATGATCCGGCGGGAATAGTCATCGGGCCCTTCGTGGGGGAAACGCTGGATACCTTTGCGACTGAGTCGACGGCAGAATGTCAGATAGTCCTTCACTACCGGATCGGGCTTAATCTCACTGCGCAATCGGAGCAGATACAGGAGCAGTGGAATCAGTATTGCGATAGCGAGGATCATGGCGATGGTCAGCTTTATGGCATCCAGATTGCCCAACCCTAACTGCTGCATCAGTTTCTGTTGCTGCTCTTTTGAGTAGCCCAGCACCCAGCGGTGCCAGGACGCGTTAGCCGCATCAATACCGAGACGGAATTGATGGGTCAGGTCTTTTAACAATCCGTTGTTACCGGTGGAGAAGATGACCGGTATACCCAGGATGCTATTCTCCTCCAGATCAAAATCAAAGGTCTGTTCAATACGCTCAGGTGCGATGGCAGCCGTTGGATCAACCCGGGTCCAGCCGCTCTCCTCCAACCAGACTTCGCTCCAGGCGTGTGCATCGGACTGTCGGACAATCAGGTAATTGCCAAGAGGATTCAACTCTCCCCCTTGATAGCCGGTCACCACTCTGGCCGGTATGCCGGCTATTCGCATCAGACTGGTAAAGCTGGTGGCGTAGTGTTCACAGAAGCCACGGCGACTATCAAACAGAAACTGATCAACAGGGTTGTTACCCAACAGGGGGGGCGTCAGGGTGTAATAGTACGGTTCACTCCGAAAATAGCGCAGCGCCTGGTTAACCAATGCCAGATCAGAGGTAGTTTGGGATCGCCATTGTCTGACCAGATCACGCATGCGCGGTGTAATGTTGTCAGGCAGCTGCAGACCTAAACCTCGCTCACGCTCATTCAGCGAACCGGTGTGATACGAAAGGCGAGAAGTGACCGCATAGCGGTGGCGCCGGTTACGGATATTCTTTGCTTTAATTTGAAAGTCAGGTAGCAGGGTGGCCTCGGATGGCAATGTTTCGGGGAGGTCGAGTGCATAGAGCCAGTCGTTCGGAGAAGGTTCCAGCGTTACCTGATAACTAATGGGTGGCGCATCGCTGCGGTAACTGATCGGTTCGGTTTGCAGATAACGGGTCCGGGTCCAACGGTAACCATCTGTGTTCCAGAGAACCGGACCGCGCCAATAACGCTGCTGAGGCGGCGGTGCTGTTTCGTTGAAATCCACCCGAAAGGCGACGGCACGGGAACGGATAAGATTACTGATATCACCCGGGGTGATGCTGTCACTCAGTCCGGTACGGCCGGTGGCGTTATCTACACCCAGGTTCCAGAGTGGTCCGCTGATACGGGGAAACAGGAAAAACAGCAGCAACATAATCGGTATGGCCTGAACGATCATTGCACCTGAATAGCGCAGCGATTTAAAGTGCCAACCTTCAGAAGGTGATGTTCGACTGGCCTCCACGAGCAGCGCGGTTAAGGCGATTACCATGATAAAAACATAGCCCACCAGCAGCATCTCCTGATCAAACAGGAAATGGGTGATCAAGGTAAAGTAGCCGAGAAACAGCACCACGAACAGATCCCGATGGGTGCGACACTCCATTAGTTTCAGACCCAGCATCAGTGACAGGAGGGCGACCTTGGCCTCAAGTCCCATCAGTAGAGGGTAGGTCGTGAAGATCAAGATAGCGGCCATCAGGGTAATGCTGAAGAGCACCAGCTTGCCGGGTTTCCAGCGTGAAAAATAGAGCGTCCCCCAACGCAGTCCCAGGACGACAAAGAAGGCCAGGATGATGACGGTATTGAGTCGTTGAAAATGGGGTACCACCACCAGTGTGGTAATGAGGGTGAGGCTATAGAGTAAAGGGCGGCTAAGCGGAGTGGATGAATTCATGCGGCTGTCTCACCAAACAGTGCCAGTGCACGAAGGGCCAACTGTTTCTGTGACTCTCTCCGAGCGGGTTTAATGGTCTGATTGGGCAGACGCAAACCAAAGGCCTGTTGCAGTTCCACCGCATCCAGCACGCCTCGACACAGCGCACTGAGTCGTGCCTCCGTATCCAGGTGGGGATAGTGATCCCACTCCAGCCAGCAGAGATCAGCCCTATCACCGCCGAACTGTTTGGTGTGGAGCCCCTGCTCCCGTGCGTGGGCCTTCCAGTCGATCCGTTTAGGGGAGTCACCAGCTCGGTAACTGCGCAACCCGACAAAGTCATCCGCACCGACACCTTTGTCACCCTGTTGATTGAGCTGGTAGCTGGGAATCTCGGCTTTAACCTGTTTACTCCCTGGCGCAGGATAGACCAAAGTTTCGCCGACCAATTCAATATAACTCCAGGCGTAAAACAAGCCCAGTGGATAGATAGTCGACACTTCTAATCCGGGCACGAGCAGACGCCCTCTTCGCTCGGTTGTGAGATAGAGCTTTGCAAGCTGATCGCTGTCTGGCTGGATATCACAATAAACGGCGTTATCGTTTTTTTTAAAACGTATACTGATAGCGGGTCGCTCATCACGGCGCGTATTGATCAATTGTATCCCGAAGCAGGCCTGTTCGCCCTTGAATACCGGACTTGAGTGTCCCAATCGGAAGGTGAGCCCAAGCAGGTTGCGCCAAGTATGGAGCATAGCAATTAGTCCCACACCTGTGAGCAGAAAGGTCAGCAGCAGGCCAAGATTATTGGCGTAGTTGATCGAACCAATCCACATCAACAACAGTATGAAGGCAAAACCAAAACCATAGCGCGTGGGAATGATATAGATCTGGCGTTTTCCTATAACCGCTTCATTCCGTTCATTAGACCGGCAATGTCTGATAAATCGTTCTGGTAGGCTGATGTTCATGGCAGAGGAACAGACTGTAAAAGATGTTGAGCCAATACGGGGCCTTCATCAATACCCGTATCTCCGCTGGAGTGCAGCCGGTGTCCCACCGTAGCTGCCAGTACCGCCTGGACATCTTCGGGCAAGACCTGTTTGTGTCCCGCTTGCAATGCCCAGGCCCGTGCACTGTTGATGAGAGCCAATCCAGCACGGGGTGAAAGTCCGTGATTGAAGCGGGGTGATTGTCGGCTGAATTTGAGCAGATCCTGAATATAATCCAGCAGGGCATCGGCAATGTGAAGTTTGAAAGCTTGCTGTTGTAAGTTTTGAAGTTGCTGGATTGTCAGACAGGGTTGCATCTGTTTCAGCAGATGACGGGGATCTTCACCACTCAGCAGAATCCGTTCGGCCTGTTCATCGGGATAGCCGATATGCAGCCGCATCAGAAAACGGTCCAGTTGCGATTCAGGGAGTGGAAAGGTACCAATCTGGTGGGCTGGATTTTGGGTGGCAATGACAAAGAAGGGTTGTGGAAGCGAACGGGTTTTCCCATCAGCCGTAACTTGCCTCTCTTCCATGGCTTCCAGTAGGGCACTCTGTGCCTTGGGTGTCGCTCGATTGATCTCATCCGCCAGGAGTAGCTGAGTAAACACCGGCCCCTTATGAAACTGGAAAGACTCTTCACCCCGATGATAGACAGAAACCCCTATTATATCGGCGGGCAACAGATCACTGGTGAACTGGATACGTTGATACTGCAAGCCAAGCAATTTGGCTAGGGTATGGGCCAGTGTGGTTTTTCCCACCCCCGGGAGGTCCTCAATTAATAGATGTCCATTGGCAAGCAGGCAGGTGAGTGCCAGACGTAGTGTCTGCTCTTTGCCAACGATGATACGGCCGGCCTCTTTGATGACTTGATCCAGCAGTTCCTTCATAGGGTTGTCCTGTTATTGTTGTCTCTATTATTTAACAGAGTAATCCCTCTTGGGATGGTTCATGAAATTAGAGATAACATTTCAGCAAAATAGTGAAAAAATGAGGATAAATATGAGATTTGTCAAATATAAGAAAAGGTTAGTTTTAACCTAATAATATTTGATTAATCTATGGGGTGCCTTTAAAGCACAAAGCATATTGATATTTCTGCAATGCAGCAGTAAGGCAAACCCTTATAAGCAGTGAATTTAGCACATCTTAAACTATTAATATGCTGCATTTGCAACATAGCTTTTTTTAATTGTTGCAAAGCGAATTCTGATTATCCGCCCGGGATCTGCAGGTCTAGGATGAGTCCGTTTGCCAAAGGGAGGTCCAGTTAGTTCCGAAAAATGTTCCCCCTCACTTGCAGTCTTAGTAACCACTCTATAGTGCGAGCATCCCTGCCTGGCAAGCAGTTGCCGGGTTATATAATCATGACCAAAAAAAGAGTCGCCCGGCCATAAATCAATAACGATTTTTGGAGGTATACATGACATCGGGTCTTGTTTTTGCACTGTTATGCGCTGTAGGAGCTATTGCCTACGGCGCCTATTCCATCCGCTGGCTATTAGCCAAGCCGGAAGGTTCCGAAGAGATGCGCAGTATCAGTCTGGCGATTCAAGAAGGGGCATCGGCCTATCTTAATCGTCAGTATATGGCCATCGGGATTGTAGGTGTGATCCTGTTTGGTGTGATATTCGTGCTGCTTGATTCAATCACAGCTTTTGGTTTTGCCATTGGTTCTATTTTATCCGGGCTGGCTGGTTATATCGGCATGAATGTCTCTGTTCGTGCCAATACACGCACGACAGAGGCGGCGAAGTCCGGACTTAATCCCGCACTTGCTGTGGCATTTCGTGGGGGTGCTATTACCGGTCTGTTGGTTGTTGGTTTGGGTCTGCTTTCAGTAGCGGGCTTCTACGGCTTCCTGGTGGAAATGACTCCAGCAGGTGAAGCGGTCAAACTCTCCCCACTTATTGGGCTGGCCTTTGGTGGTTCACTGATTTCAATCTTTGCCCGCCTGGGTGGCGGTATCTTTACCAAGGGCGCGGATGTCGGTGCTGATCTGGTTGGTAAAGTTGAAGCCGGTATTCCAGAAGATGATCCACGTAACCCGGCAGTGATTGCCGACAACGTCGGTGACAATGTAGGTGACTGCGCGGGTATGGCAGCTGATCTGTTTGAGACTTATGCGGTCACAACTATTGCCACCATGATGTTGGGGGCGCTGATGTTTTCAGATAATCCGAATGCGGCCCTCCTGCCACTGGTACTGGGTGGTATATCAATCATCACATCCATCATTGGCAGTTTCTTTGTCTCGGTCAAAGAGGGCGGAAAGATTATGAACGCCCTGTACCGGGCTTTGGGTGTGTCGGCGGTGCTATCGGCCATTGCTTTTTATCCCGTTACACAATGGTTGATGGGTGACAATGGCAGCTATGCTACGATGGATATCTATGGTGCTGCAGTGGTGGGCCTGGTGATTACGGCGGCACTGGTGGTGATAACGGATTACTACACCTCGACAGATTATAAGCCGGTGCGTCTGCTAGCAGCTGCATCCACAACGGGACATGGCACCAACATTATTGCTGGTCTTGCACTCTCCATGCGATCAACAGCCGCACCACTAATCATTATTTGTGCGGGTATTTTAGTCTCCTACAGTATGGCAGGGCTCTATGGAATCGCGATTGCGGCAACGGCCATGCTCTCTATGACCGGTATTATCGTGGCGATTGATGCCTATGGCCCAATTACGGATAACGCAGGTGGTATTGCTGAGATGGCAGAACTACCTAATGAGATTCGCAATACAACCGATGAACTGGATGCTGTGGGTAATACCACCAAGGCAGTAACCAAAGGCTATGCGATTGGTTCAGCTGCCTTGGCTGCGTTAGTGCTGTTTGCCGATTATACCCGTGAACTGTCTCATCATACCGGTCAGGATATGGCGTTTGATCTCTCCAACCATTTGGTGATTGTGGGTCTGTTTATTGGTGGTCTCGTACCTTATCTGTTTGGTGCCATGGCGATGGAAGCTGTGGGACGTGCCGCGGGGGATATCGTGGTTGAAGTACGCCGCCAGTTTAAAGAGATTCCGGGTATTATGGATCGTACCGCCAAACCGGATTACTCGCGTGCTGTTGATATGCTGACGAAATCAGCTATCAAAGAGATGATCATCCCCTCTCTGCTACCTATAGCTGTCCCTCTTGCAGTTGGTCTGCTGTTGGGTCCACAGGCATTGGGCGGTGTATTGCTTGGATCGATTATCACCGGCCTGTTTGTGGCCATCTCAATGACCACGGGTGGTGGTGCCTGGGATAATGCAAAAAAGTTTATCGAAGATGATAATCACGGTGGTAAAGGTTCAGAGGCGCATAAAGCGTCTGTAACGGGCGATACAGTGGGTGATCCCTATAAGGATACCGCAGGCCCTGCCATTAATCCGTTGATCAAGATCATTAACATTGTGGCCTTGATGATTGTACCTTTGATGTAAGCCGTTTAGATGAGAGTGGCCGGGCGTCCCGGTCACTGCTCTCGCAAGAGGAGAATGAAGATGGGTAAAGTCAGAATTCAAATGGCACCAGAGATCGAATTCAAGATGGAACTCGACGTGCCAGATGTTGATACCGGTACACGCGACTATGATGTTCAGCAGCATAAACAAGAGATCTATGCTGAATTTGAACGTCGTCTGAAAGCCGCTTTCCCGGAAGGTTATCGTATTCACACCTTTGAATTTGGTCTTGATACCGGCTGGCACGAAGAGCTGGCTGCAGACTGATCCGTTCATCACGTTATCTCCCTGATCAGTTCATCCTGATCAGGGGGCTTGACCCCCCGTTATTCCATATTTGATTTGTCGAAATTCCCCTTGTTCTATTAAGTTTTGACTGCTATTTTCTTATAGAACTGGGGATTAGCTGTATCTCTCCTTAAAAATAATAATGGACGGGGGGATTACAGTGGATGTAGGCCAGATTGCTGTGCAAACGGCCAAGCCGTTGGTGGCAGGAGCTGTGACTCGGCAGGATCACTATGTTGAGTATCTTGCCACGGTCAATGAGACCAATGAAGTTCAAGCCACGCAAGATATCTGCAACAGCCAAGGCGTTTTGCTGGTCAAGGCGGGCTGTCGTATTGATGGCTCGGTTTCAAAACGAATCCTGCAACATAAACTGATCAAACCACTGGAAGACCAAGTTGCTCTAAAAGATCAGATCGATGGTGACAAGCTGGCCACACACTTTTCACTGCTGGCCAGACGCTATAGCGATATCGCCCGCATCAATAGGGCGCTTAACTTTGAAGCTGAATTCAAAACTTTGATCCACTTCCCTGCAGTCAGTAGCTGCCTCTGTCAAAAAATCACTGTGTTGATGGAACGCCTGCCTGAGCATTTTGAGGCGGGACTTTTTGGTGGTTGGTTAGCGGCACTGGTTGCCAGAGAAATGCGGCTGAGTAGTGATCAGATTCGTGCCGCCTTTTTTGCAGGACTCACCCGTGATCTTGGTTTTCTGCATATCGATCCCGAGATTGTCTATAAGCAGGGTACGCTTTCGGCTGATGAGTGGCGGGCCATCATGAGCCATGTATTAGTGGCGGATCTGTTTCTCTCCAATCTCACCTGCGTCACCAATGAGGTGGTGACGGCCGTTGCAGAACACCATGAACGTTTTGATGGTACCGGTTATCCGGCAGGTCGATCGGGCACACAATTGAGCATGCTGGGGAATATCATAGGGCTGGTGGATACCTTACAGGCACTGCGGGTGAAACAGTTTGCCAAGCGGGGGCGTAACCTGATGGATGCGCGTCCCTACTTGCAGCTGAATGTGGCAAAACATTCGGTACCGGTATATGAGGCGATGATGCAGATCCTCAAGAAATCCGGCCTGCAGATGACACGTAGCAATGGTCAGGAGCTGGCTATTGTGGCTGCCCGGTTGCAAGATCGATTGGTTGCCTTGCAAAAAGTGCTTCCTGTACTTGAGCGACTGACACAATTGAGTCATGAGTTACCCAACCTCAACAAGAAAGGCCGTTCATCTGCCGTGGTTGCGGCCAACGTCCTCGAGATGATTCAGCGTAGCGGTTTAAGCCAGGATGAGTTGATCGACTGGGCACGGAGTGTCGAGAATGATCCACAGGATTCGGATGTGGAAGAGATAAATGAAATGGAGTTGCTGGCCAATGAGCTGGTCTGGCAATTGAATAGTGTCTACCGTACTTGCCGCCAATTCTGTGATGAACAGGGCACCAGCACGGCAGCCATGAAGCAGATCGAGGCCCAATGTAAGGCACTGGGCACTCTGTTGGGCCCCGGTTAGTTGTGCCTCCCCTGCCCTTTTCCCGTTCTATGGACACACATCCTGCCATAACTTGGTAATAACATGGTTTCAGGCAGAAGGCTTCAAGAGGTAAACTACCCGGCCTGATGTGTGAATCTGTGGAATACCATGTTCTATACTGATAGTTATGATGTGATTGTAGTGGGCGGTGGCCATGCCGGTACCGAGGCGGCCTTGTCTGCAGCCCGGATGGGTGCCCGTACCCTGCTGCTCAGTCACAATATCGAAACCCTGGGTCAGATGAGCTGCAATCCTGCCATTGGCGGTATTGGTAAAGGCCATCTGGTCAAAGAGGTTGATGCCCTGGGTGGCATCATGGCCCGGGCGACCGATCGGGGTGGTATTCAGTTCCGCATTCTCAATGCCAGTAAAGGCCCTGCCGTCCGGGCGACTCGCGCCCAGGCTGATCGGGTTCGCTACAAGGCCGCGGTGCGTTATGCCCTGGAAAATCAGCCGAACCTGGATCTGTTTCAGCAGGCGGTGGATGACCTGATTGTTGAAGGTGAACAGGTCACGGGTGTAGTGACCCAAATGGGCCTCAAATTTCACGCCAAAGCGGTGGTGCTGACGACCGGCACCTTTCTGGGTGGTCGAATCCACATTGGTCTGAACAACTATGAAGGAGGCCGTGCCGGCGATCCTCCCGCCAATGCCCTGTCTCAACGATTGCGGGAACTGCCGTTCAATGTATCCCGGTTGAAGACCGGCACCCCACCCCGTATCGACAGTCGGACCATTGATTATTCTCAGCTTCAGGCGCAAGCGGGTGATGATCCTGCACCGGTGTTCTCCTTCATGGGATCAAGGGAAGAGCACCCGCCACAGGTCAGTTGCCACATCACCTACACCAATGAGCGCACCCATGAAATTATCCGGGGTGGCATGTCCCGTTCGCCCATGTATACCGGTGTGATTGAGGGGATTGGCCCACGCTACTGCCCCTCTATTGAGGACAAGGTGGTGCGCTTTGCAGATAAAAATGCCCATCAGATCTTTATTGAGCCCGAGGGGCTGGACTGTAATGAGGTCTATCCCAACGGTATCTCCACCTCCCTCCCCTTTGATGTTCAGAATGAGCTGGTGCGTTCCATGGTTGGGTTTGAGCAAGCCCGAATCATGCGGCCCGGCTATGCCATCGAATATGACTTTTTTGATCCAAGGGATCTTAGGCCCAGTCTGGAAACCCGCTTTATCAACGGGCTCTTTTTTGCCGGGCAGATTAATGGCACAACAGGTTATGAAGAGGCGGCAGCCCAAGGGCTATTGGCTGGACTAAACGCGGTGCTGAAGATCCGTGATCAGGACGCCTGGTCTCCCCGCCGTGATGAGGCCTACCTGGGTGTACTGGTGGATGACCTGATTACCAAGGGAACCCGGGAGCCCTATCGCATGTTTACCAGCCGTGCCGAGTTCCGCTTGATGTTGCGGGAAGACAATGCGGATCTGAGACTCACCGAACAGGGTCGTAAACTGGGGTTGGTGCCGGATGAGCGTTGGCAACGTTTTGAACAGAAAAGGGAGGCGATGGAGCAGGAGCAACAGCGTCTGCGGGCTATCTGGGTGCAGCCGAATTCGACACTAGCTGAACAGGTGACAGCCACATTCGGCACGCCCATCTCAAAGGAGACCCGGGCATTGGATCTGCTCTCTCGTCCCGATGTGAATTATGCGCAACTCTGTGCCCTGCCTGAGTTGGCGCCGGCACTAACCGATACCGAAGCGGCAGAACAGCTTGAGATACAGGCCCGCTATGCGGGTTATATCAAGCGCCAAGAGGTCGAGATTGAACGGCTGCGGGCGAACGAAAATTTGAAACTGCCCGATCGTTTTGATTATGACAAGGTGCGAGGCCTCTCTAGGGAGGTGCGTGAGAAGCTGATCAAAAGTCAGCCAGCCACGGTCGGGCAGGCGGGTCGAATTCCCGGTATGACACCGGCCGCTATTTCATTGTTACTGATTCATCTGAAGCGCAAGTCATGAACACACATCGATCGTTATGGCAGCAACAGCTCAGTGCCGGTCTGAAAAGCATGGCCATTACCTTGTCCGAATCCCAGCAGGATCTGCTGTTGGATTTTCTGACCCTACTCTACAAGTGGAATCAGGCGTATAACCTGACGGCTATCCGGGATGTCAATGAGATGGTCTCCAGGCAACTGCTGGATAGCCTATCGATTTTGAACCTGTTGGAGGGGTCGCGAATTCTGGATGTGGGAACCGGCCCGGGACTGCCGGGCATTCCATTAGCGGTAGCGCGACCTGATTGCCAATTTGTTTTGATCGATTCCAATGGCAAGAAGACCCGCTTTGTACAGCAGGCGATTACCACGTTGGGTCTGGACAATGCCACGGTGGTGCAGACCCGTGTAGAGGCCTACTCAGTGTTAGAAAAGTTCGACACCATTACCTCTCGTGCCTTTGCCGCCCTACCCAAGATCGTTCAGCTTACCCAGCATCTGTTAGCTGACAAGGGTCAGCTTCTGGCGATGAAAGGCACCATCCCCACAGAAGAGATCGCGGAACTTGAAGCCCGCGGATATCAGATTGTTGTTGATCCCCTCCACGTACCTAAAAATGATGCTGAGCGGCATGCTCTGCGCGTGTGGTCAGCGACATGATCCCAGGAGAATGCTATGCAGATCTGGGTTGATGCTGACGCCTGCCCCAATGTGATCAAAGAGATTCTGTTTCGGGTGGCAGAACGACTGAGTATTCCGGTAATCCTGGTGGCGAACCAGCCGGTCAAGGTTCCACCGTCAAAATTTATTCGAACGATTCAAGTGCCGGCCGGCTTTGATGTGGCCGATAATGAGATTATCCGCCAGGCGGAGGTCGATGATCTGGTGATCACGGCGGATATTCCACTGGCCTCGGGTGTCATCGACAAGGGGGCTTACGCACTCAATCCCAGGGGGGCATTCTATACCCGGGAGAATATCCGTGAGCGCCTTTCGATGCGCAACTTCATGGATGAACTGCGGGGTAGTGGAGTAAATACCGGTGGACCACCCGCACTGGACCAGCGTGATCGTCAGGCGTTTGCCAATCAGCTGGACCGTTTTCTGGCTAAAAACCGGCCCTAGCAAAGTGACCGCCATACGGGATTATTCCAGGCTGTCGATATCACTCCGCAGTTGATCCAGCTTTCGCTTCATGACGCTTTCCATGTGATCAATATCGTTGAGAATGCGTTTTTTGAAGTCGGTAACACTGGCTTCATGGTGCACTAACTGGTCCAACTCTTTCGAGAGTTTCTGCATGGTGGGTGAGATCTCACTCACCTCTTTGTACTTATGCGTTCCGCTGTCAATCTGCACCATCTTTTTGGAACGACCATGGCGGAACTTCATGCTATGGGCAAACAGATCGCCTTTTTTGCGTTTGAAATAGATTTTCAGGATATCTTCATCACCCTCTTGTCTCAGGGTATATTTTTCAATCCGATCCAGATCAGTAACGCCCAGCTCTCGCAATGTTTCGTACATGACTTATCCTTTGTCATCGGTGATGACGTTTCAGGGCGAATCCCCCGTATCGGCTAAATATGCGTCACCCATGGCTGAACTTCAAGTTTAGAACGGAGAGTAATTGTTCTGTTGCGCGCCGTTTTTGGAGTAAACTGGCAGTTCCGGGCGGCCCTGGGTTGGCAGGGGTTTAAAATGCCTTAACGGGAGGATGGACAGTTGAACAAACCGGTAATCGGGAAATGCTGGAAATGTGGGGCTGAACTGTTAGGGGCTGATTTTGGGCGGGAGACCAATTGCCTGGCCTGTGGAAAGGCCACCCGCGTTTGTCGTAACTGTCGCTGGTATGATCCCGGCCGGTCCAATCAGTGTCAGGAACCGATGGCGGAAAAGGTCCAGGAAAAAGAGCGGGCGAATTATTGCGAGTTTTTTGAGCCAACCGTCGAGATAACCTCAGAGGGTAAGGCTACTGACACAAATCACCGTCAGGCAGCAGAAGATCTATTCAAGTGATCGAACAAACGACAGAGACACCATCGGCAGTATTTAAGGAAAGTGCGAGATATTTTCCTGATTCTTGGGCAAAGGTCGTGCATCTGTCCCGCTTTCTGATATTCTCAACGGCTCGCTCGAGATTTCGGGGGAGATAGGGAACTGGACATACCTGGCATAGCCGGTTAACAAGCGTGGAAATAGGTTATGGGTCGGATAATTTGTGTCGCAAATCAGAAGGGTGGTGTTGGAAAGACCACCACGGCGGTCAATCTGGCGGCCTCGTTGGCTTCGTTTAGACGCAAGGTGCTGCTGGTGGATCTTGATCCCCAGGGCAATGCCACCATGGGCAGTGGCGTGGATAAACACAATCTGGAAAGCTCCAGTTGTGATGTCCTGCTGGGTGAGTCCTCTTTTTCTGATGCTGTGGTCAAGAACAGCACGGCGGGTTTTGATGTACTTCCTGCCAATGCCGACTTGACGGCCGCCGAAGTGGGATTGATGAACGTCCCGCTTAAAGAGAAACGGCTCAGTCTGGCACTGGCGGGCGCTAAAGACCGCTATGACTATATTGTAATCGACTGCCCTCCCTCCCTGAACATGTTGACAGTCAACGCCTTGGTAGCGGCGGATGGTGTATTGATTCCCCTGCAGTGTGAATACTATGCACTGGAAGGTCTCTCCGCCCTGATCAGCACGATCAAGCAGATACAGGGCAGCCGTAACAGCCAGCTGGTGATCGATGGCATTGTCCGTACCATGCATGACCCCAGAAACAATCTGACCAACGAAGTTTCGGCCCAGCTCATTCAACATTTTGGGGAGCAGGTATTCCGCACAATTATCCCGCGAAACGTACGCGTAGCCGAGGCTCCCAGCCACGGGTTACCGGTTTTACTGTATGATAAGAGCTCACGGGGTGCAGTCTCCTATCTGGCCATGGCCAGTGAACTCATGCGGCGACAGGAAAAACGGGTCGCTGCACAAGCGTAATAACGAAAAGATTCAGCCGCACAGCGGCGCGCGCATTTTTGGAACCAGAACATGGCAGCAAAAAAAAGAGGCCTCGGACGCGGATTGGATGCCCTCCTAGGCAACGCCGCTAGCAAAGATTCAGATGACGAACCGGTGGATGCTAAAGCATCAGACAACCTCACCACATTGCCGGTAGACCTGATACAGCGGGGTCGCTACCAGCCCAGGCGGGATTTTAATCCCGATAGCCTGCAGGAACTGGCGGACTCTATTGCGGCTCAGGGCGTAGTTCAGCCGATTGTGGTTCGCCCGATTGACCAGAATAAATACGAAATCATCGCTGGTGAGCGCCGTTGGCGCGCTTCGCAACAAGCTGGCCTGAGTGAAATCCCGGTGGTTATCCGCGATGTAAATGATCAGACCGCGATGGCTATGGGGTTGATCGAAAATATTCAGCGTGATGATCTCAATCCACTGGAAGAGGCCGGTGCCCTACATCGACTCCTGAATGAATTTGAATTGACCCATCAGGAGATCGCCCGTGCCGTCGGCAAGTCGCGCACCACGGTGACCAACCTGCTGCGTCTGCTCGAACTCAATACAGATGTAAAGTCGATGATTGAAGAGGGCCGGATTGAGATGGGCCATGCCCGCGCACTGCTGGGCCTGAAAGGCTCACTGCAAAGTGAGGCCGCCCGTCAAGTCAGCCTGCAGGGGCTCTCTGTGCGTGAAACGGAAAAGCTGGTCCGCCGGCTTCAAGGTGAGGGGGGCGATACACCCAAGAGCAAAAGCGTCGTGAAAGAAGATCCCAATGTGCGATCACTGGAGACTGACCTGACAGAGCGACTCGGTGCCCGGGTCAAACTGCAGCAGGGTTCAGGGGGTAAGGGCAAATTGGTCATCAGTTATAACAGCCTTGATGAACTGGACGGTATTTTAGAGCATATTCAATAAGTTAAATGTTCTTGAGCAGCAAATCATTAAACCAGCTTCAGCTAATAATCAAAAAATTTATTCGCCCATCGTTTGACCTTATGCAGCGCAGCATTTATACTGCGCCGGCTTTTTGAGTGCGGTTTTCATCGGCTGGGGAACATCGTAGATGCAGCTGACAGATAAGCGTCAAGCCTATCGCACCCTCTTGGCTCAACTGGTTACAGCGCTGATGGCAGCATTGATTCTATTCATTGTTGCGGATTATGTACTGGCCTATTCGGGACTGGCGGGTGGATTGATTGCAACAGCGGCGAACGGCTTCTTTGCATACCGGGTCTTTGTTCGCTATACCGCACAAGAGCCGGGCAGATTACTTGCCCGCTTCTATGGGGCAGAAATTTTAAAGCTCGCCTTGGCGGGTTTGCTTTTTGCAGGGGTTATCCTCTGGATCAAGCCACTGAGTGTTGGTGCGCTTTTTGGTGTCTTTCTGCTGGTGCAGATAATGCCGATCGTGGTTATCCAACTATTCGATTAACAACAACTTTGGTTATGTGAAGGCACAATGGCTGGCGATACCCTTACCTCTAGCGAATACATTAAGCACCATCTGACCAACCTGACGTTTGGCCAGCATTCTGACGGTAGCTGGGGCATCGCCCACGGCGCTGCTGAAGCCAAAGAGATGGGCTTCTGGGCTATTCACCTGGACACCATGTTCTGGTCTATCCTGTTGGGCGGGCTGTTTGTCTACTTTGGTAAAAAGATTGCCGATCGGGTAACCGCCGGTGTACCAAGCGGCACGCAGAATTTTGCCGAGATGCTGGTTGAGTTTATTGACGACAGCGTGCGCGGCTCTTTCAGTGGTCGCAACCCACTGGTTGCCCCCCTTGCGCTGACCATCTTTATCTGGATTTTCCTGCAGAACCTGATGGATCTGGTACCGGTTGATGTCATCCCAGAGATTGCCGTTCTGCTGGGTATCCCCTACATGAAGATTGTACCTTCTACAGATCCCAATGCCACCTTCGGTATGGCCATCGGCGTATTTTTGCTCACCCTCTACTACAGCATCAAGATTAAAGGTGTGGGTGGCTTCATGGGCGAACTGACCCTGCAGCCATTCTCTTCGGACAACACGATCATTAAACTGCTGTTTATACCGATCAACTTTGTCCTCGAGTTCGTCAGCCTGATTGCAAAGCCGATTTCACTGGCACTGCGACTGTTCGGCAACATGTATGCGGGTGAGATGATCTTTATCCTGATCGCCATCATGTATAACGCAGGTATTGTACTGGGCCTCTTCGGCGGCGTACTACAGCTGGGCTGGGCGATCTTCCATATCCTGATTATTACACTGCAGGCGTTCATCTTCATGACGCTGACCATTGTTTATCTGGATATGGCTCACCACGATCATTAATTTTATAGTTTTATTGGTTTAACTTAACAACCTCACGACAAACGGGAGATAGAAATGACTGAAGCAACTGCACTGTTGTACATTGCTGGTGCATTGATGATGGGTCTGGGTGCACTTGGTGCCGCAGTCGGTATCGGTGTGCTGGGTGGACGTTTCCTTGAAGGCGCTGCTCGCCAGCCAGAACTGATTCCAATGCTACGTACACAGTTCTTCATCGTAATGGGTCTGGTTGACGCCGTTCCTATGATCGCTGTTGGTTTGGCGATGTACGTCTTGTTCGCGGTTGCTGGATAATTTTGGCTTCTTACGAACATACTGACTTTCATCTCGTCAAAAGCGAGGTAAATCCGGGATGAACATAAATCTGACTCTTATTGGTCAGCTTCTCTCTTTCGCAGTGTTCGTGTGGTTCACGATGAAGTTCGTATGGACTCCCATCATGGGCGCACTCGATACACGCCGCAAAGAGATTGCAGACGGCCTGGCAGCCGCGGAACATGGGCAGCACGAGCAGGAGTTGGCCAAGGAACGCGCTAAAGAGGTTATCCGCGAAGCGAAAGGCCAAGCAGCAGAAATCGTTAATCAAGCTCAGAAGCGTGCTTCTGAAATTGTTGATGAATCCAAGGGCAATGCCCGTTCAGAAAGTGAACGAATCATTGCTGCTGCCCAGGCGGAGATCGAGCAAGAAGTTAACCGTGCTCGTGAACATTTGCGCCAACAGGTAGCTGAGCTGGCGGTATCGGGTGCAGAAAAGATTCTTCGTAAGGAGATCAACCCTGCAGCCCATAAAGATATCGTCGAACAACTGGCCCAACAGATCTAAGGCGCAGCTATGGCTGGAGAAACAACCACAATAGCCCGACCTTATGCTGAAGCGGTATTTAACCGGGCCAAAGAGACCGATTCATTAGGTCCATGGTCAGAAACTCTTGAGTTTCTAGCGGCAGTGGTTGGTGATTCAACCATGGCCGGGGTTATAACTAATCCAAAGTTTGATAAGACCAGCCTGGCTGATCTTGTACTGGAGATTGGTGGTGACCGCTTTAATAAAGAGGGCCAGAATCTGATCCAGGTGCTGGTAGCGAATAGCCGACTCACCCTGGCGGGTGAGATAGCTAATCTCTATGAGCAACTCAAGGCGGAAAGCCAGCGGGAACTGCATGTGCATGTGACCTCTGCTTATGCCTTGGAAACGGATCAGGTAACTCAAATAGCCGATGCGCTGAAAGCCAAACTGGGATATGAGATTACCATTACAAGTGAAGAGAATGCAGAGCTGATTGGCGGCATTCATATTCGCGCAGGTGATATGGTAATCGACGGTTCCGTCAGCGGGCAGCTGCAGCAACTGGCGAACGAATTAGGAATCTAAGCGAGAAGCCAACATGCAACTCAATCCATCCGAGATCAGCGAGCTGATCAAACAGAAGATCGAGAAATTCGATCTAAAGACTGAAGCCCGTAATGAAGGCACCATCATCAGCCTGACCGACGGTATTGCCCGTATACATGGCCTTGAAGACGCTATGTCTTACGAGATGCTGGAATTCCCGGGTAATACATTCGGCCTGGTTCTTAACCTGGAGCGTGACTCCGTAGGTGCGGTAATCCTGGGTGAATATACTCACCTGTCCGAGGGCGATGCCGTTAAATGTACCGGCCGCGTACTGGAAGTTCCGATCGGCGAAGGTCTGCTTGGCCGTGTGGTCGACTCACTGGGTAACCCACTCGACGGTAAAGGTGCGGTTGAATTCACCCAAACCTCTCCCATCGAGAAAGTAGCCCCTGGCGTAATCGATCGTAAATCGGTTGATCAGCCCGTTCAGACAGGTTTGAAGGCTATTGATGCCATGGTTCCTGTAGGTCGTGGCCAGCGTGAGCTGATCATTGGCGATCGACAGACCGGTAAGTCAGCCATTGCTATCGATGCCATCATCAATCAGAAAGGCACCGGTGTTAAGTGTATCTATGTAGCCATTGGTCAGAAGAACTCGACCATTGCACAGGTTGTCCGTAAGCTCGAAGAGCACGGCGCTATGGAACACACCATCATCGTTGCAGCACCAGCGGCTGATTCGGCTGCCATGCAGTTCATTGCACCTTATGCTGGCGCCACCATGGGCGAGTATTTCCGCGACCGCGGTGAAGACGCAATGATCATCTATGATGATCTGACAAAACAGGCCTGGGCCTATCGCCAAGTGTCACTGTTGCTGCGTCGTCCGCCAGGTCGTGAAGCGTATCCGGGTGATGTTTTCTATCTTCACTCTCGTTTGCTGGAGCGCTCTGCTCGAGTTAATGCTGAGTTTGTTGAGAAGTTCACCAACGGCGAAGTGAAAGGTAAAACAGGCTCACTGACCGCATTCCCGATTATTGAGACTCAGGGTGGTGACGTATCAGCGTTCGTACCAACCAACGTAATCTCTATTACCGATGGCCAGATCTTCCTTGAGGCGGATCTGTTCAACGCCGGTATTCGCCCTGCTATCAACGCGGGTCTTTCGGTATCACGTGTTGGTGGTGCAGCCCAGACCAAGATCATTAAAAAGTTGGGTGGCGGTGTTCGTCTCGCACTGGCTCAGTTCCGTGAGCTGGCAGCCTTCTCACAGTTTGCATCGGATCTTGATGATGCGACTCGTGCACAGCTGGAGCGCGGTGAGCGTGTAACTGAGCTGATGAAACAGCCACAGTACACCCCGCTCTCGATCGCAGAGATGGCATGTTCACTGTTTGCCGCCAATGAAGGCTACCTGGATGATATTCCTGCCAACAAGGTTGTGGATTTTGAGGCAGCACTTCACTCCTATCTGCGTAGCAATCAGAAAGAGTTAAGCGAGCAGATCAATGCATCGGCCGATTACAATGACGAAGTTGCAAAGTCACTGCATGACGCCATCAAGGATTTCAAGGCTAACCACACCTGGTAAGCATGATATCCATAAAGCTGAAAGATAAGGTTTAATCATGGCAGGCGCAAAAGAGATACGCACCAAGATTGCCAGCATCAAAAATACGCAGAAGATTACTTCTGCTATGGAGATGGTGGCAGCTGCCAAGATGCGCAAGGCACAGGATCGTAAAGATGCAACGCGTCCCTATGCGGACAAGATGCGGAATGTGATCGGTCATCTGTACCACGCGCATCCAGAGTACACGCACACCTTTATGAAAGAGCGCGATATTAGCCGGGTTGGCTACATCGTTATCTCTTCAGACCGGGGGCTCTGTGGCGGCTTGAACAGTAATCTGTTCCGTAAGTTGGTCAAAGAGATCAGGGGTCAGCAGGAAGCGGGTATACAGGTAGATTTCTGTACCATTGGTTCCAAGGCACTGGGTTTTTTCAAACGCTTTGGTGGCAAGGTTCGGGCACAGTCTACGCACCTTGGTGACGCACCCCATATCGAGCAGTTGATCGGAACGGTCAAGGTCATGCTCGACGCGTATGCGAACGGAGAGCTTGATCGCATATACGTGGCCTATAACGGCTTTGTGAACACCATGACTCAGGATCCGACTGTCGAACAGTTAGTTCCTATCGCTGGTGAATCAGACACAGATCTGAAACACCACTGGGACTATATCTATGAACCTGATTCAAAAGAGGTTCTGGATGGACTGCTGACTCGTTATATTGAGTCACTGGTTTATCAAGCGGTAGTTGAGAACGGTGCCTGTGAGCAATCTGCACGAATGGTAGCGATGAAATCCGCTACAGATAATGCAGGCGACCTTATTGATGAGTTACAGCTGGTTTATAACAAGGCACGTCAGGCAGCCATTACCCAAGAGATCTCTGAGATCGTGGCTGGCGCCGCAGCAGTATAAGTCCTTGTCATAGAGCAGGTTAAGATTTTAAACATTAGATAGTCGTCGACAGCGACAAGAGGAACCAGAAATGAGTTCGGGTAAAGTGGTGGAAATCATCGGTGCTGTGGTGGACGTACAGTTCCCCATGGGCCATATGCCGAAGGTCTACGATGCGCTGAAGATCGAAGAAGTGGGTCTGACCCTTGAAGTTCAACAGCAATTGGGTGACGGCATCGCACGTACGATCGCGATGGGTTCAACCGACGGTTTGAAGCGTGGTGTTGAAGCGACCAATACGGGTGCGCCTATCACTGTTCCAGTAGGACAGGGAACATTGGGTCGTATCATGGACGTTCTCGGTACACCTATCGACGAGCAGGGCCCTGTTGATACGGATCAGTTCATGCCGATTCACCGTGTCGCACCGAAGCTGGAAGATCAGTCAACGGCTACCGAGATCCTGGAGACAGGTATTAAGGTTATCGACCTGATCATGCCTATCGTTAAGGGTGGTAAAGTTGGACTCTTCGGTGGTGCAGGTGTTGGTAAGACGGTAACCCTGATGGAGCTTATTCGTAATATCGCGGTTGCTCACTCAGGTTTCTCGGTTTTCGCAGGTGTAGGTGAGCGTACTCGTGAGGGTAACGACTTCTACCACGAAATGGCTGAAGGTGGCGTACTTGATAAAGTGGCGCTGGTTTACGGTCAGATGAATGAGCCTCCTGGTAACCGTCTCCGTGTTGCGCTGACGGGCCTGACCATTGCGGAGAACTTCCGTGATGAGGGTCGTGACGTACTGCTGTTCGTTGACAACATCTATCGTTACACCCTGGCGGGAACCGAGGTATCGGCACTGTTGGGTCGTATGCCATCTGCGGTAGGTTATCAGCCAACGCTGGCAGCTGAGATGGGTGTTCTTCAGGAGCGTATCACCTCAACCAAGACCGGATCTATCACCTCATTCCAGGCGGTATACGTACCGGCGGATGATTTGACCGACCCCTCTCCCGCTACCACCTTTGCTCACTTGGATGCCACCTTGGTACTGTCCCGTCAGATTGCAGAGCTGGGTATCTACCCTGCTGTTGATCCGCTGGATTCTACCTCACGTATCCTGGATCCCCATATTGTGGGTGAAGAGCACTATGGTGTGGCTCGTGGTGTTCAGGGAACCCTGCAGCGCTATAAAGAGCTGAAGGATATCATCGCAATTCTTGGTATGGACGAGCTGTCAGAAGAAGACAAACTGACCGTAGCCCGTGCCCGTAAGATTCAGCGTTTCCTTTCACAGCCATTCTTCGTTGCTGAGGTATTCACCGGTTCTCCTGGTAAATACGTATCAGTGAAAGATACCATCACCAGCTTCAAGGCTATTCTCGAAGGTGAGTATGATCACCTGCCAGAGCAGGCCTTCTACATGGTCGGCGGTATCGAAGAAGCTGTTGAGCGTGGCGCAGGCGACTAATTAAGTCTGGAGATTCTAAATGGCCATGACTATTCATGTGGACATTGTTAGTGCGGAAGGTGCGATCCATTCAGGGCAGGCAGAGATGGTTTATGCCCCTGGCGTTATGGGTGAACTTGGTATCGCACCAAGACACACGCCGCTTGTTACACGTCTGAAGCCAGGTGATGTACGAGTGGATACGGGTAAAGGAGAGATGGAACACTTCTATGTCTCTGGTGGTATCCTGGAAGTGCAACCGCATGTTGTGACTGTCCTGGCAGACACAGCAATCCGTGCAAAAGACATTGACGAAGCATCTGCATTAGAAGCTAAGAAAAGAGCTGAAGAAGCACTTGCAGGTCAAAAAGAAGAGTTTGAGTATGCCAAGGCGCAAGCCGAACTGGCAGAGGCAGTGGCTCAATTAAGAGCAATCGAAAAACTCAGAAAAACGAAATAATTCTGAGCGAAAGCTGTGCAGAAAAAGCCCGCCTATCTGGCGGGTTTTTATTGTCTTGAGAAGGACTAATCCCGCATAACTGCCTATACTTGGTATCGGGATATGGATAAAAACAGCTTACAGACAAAACGGTCAAAACTGATACAGCAGACGCTGTTTCTTTCGCTTGCCCTGCTTCTTGTGATTTTGCTTTGGCAAACGGCCCATTGGTCACGGCAAATCGCATTAGAGAATCTGCAACAACAAAACCAGCATCAGCTACGGCTGTTTGTTGCGAATCTTCAAGGTGAACTTGAAAAGTACAAGTTCCTGCCAGAACTGTTGGCTACGAATAGCCTGCTAATCAATTTTTTACAGAACCCGAACGATGTAAAAAGAATAACCGACCTGAATCGTTACCTGGAGACCATAAATAAGGTTGCTGATGCATCAGATACTTATCTGATGAATGTTGAGGGTTGGACTATTGCCGCCTCTAACTGGTCATCAGAGCGCCCGTTTATTGGCAGAAACTTTTCATACCGCCCCTATTTTCAGGAAGCGATGAAGGGAAAGCTGGGACGCTACTTTGCATTAGGCTCTACTTCAAATAAGCGTGGCTATTATTTTGCATATCCAGTTAAGGATGCTGAAAAAATATTGGGTGCGGTAGTTATAAAAATTGAATTACAGGGTTTTGAAGAGAGTTGGCGAGAGTCGAAAGAAGAGTTTGTAGTAACTGACCCAGATGGTGTGATCTTTATATCTACTAATAATGACTGGCGTTACAAGAGCCTTTATCCGCTGGAAAAGGCTGTCATTAATCGTGTGCAGGATAGTCGACGATATGGTGATGCCACCATTGGTACACTGAATGTGACAAAGAAAGATCAACTGACAACTGAAGCACAGGTTGTGAATATTGGCGATCCCCGCATGAGCGATCACCTCATGCTTGTGAAAGATATGCCAGAAGCAGGTTGGCAAGTACATATCTTTGCGGGGCTTGGTGTAGTGAACTCTCAGGTACTTCGGTCACTACTGATAACAACCATTGTATATATCGCCATCGTTTTTTTAATCTTCTACTTTGTCCAGCGTAGAAGGCGGCTTAAAGAACGTGAACTCTTTGAAAAACGGGCCAAGCGCATATTGGAGCAGCGTGTTAAGGAGCGAACAGCCGATCTTACATCGGCGAATATTCGGTTATTACGAGAGATTGAAGAACATCGCCGCACGGATGAGACGTTGCGAAAAACCCAGGATGAATTAATTCAGGCGGCAAAGATGGCGGCTTTGGGGCAGATGTCATCAGGGATTAATCATGAGCTTAATCAACCTTTGGCGGCCATACGATCTTATGCCGATAATGCGCGGGCCTATCTGGATCGTGATAGAAAAGATGAAGCAAGCTGGAATCTTGAACAGATCGCAGAACTAACAGAGCGCATGGCAAAAATCAGCCGTCAATTAAAGGTATTCTCGAGAAAAACGACCGGTCAACTGATAACCGTATCGCTAGAGGCTGTAATAGAAAATGCTTTGAAAATAGTTGGGCCACAATTAAAAGATACTGAAACAGAATTTCATAGGGTTCTTCCCGCTGATGAAATATATGTAATGGCCGACATGGTACATCTGGAACAAGTGTTGGTTAACCTGATTAACAATGCTGTACATGCCGTGGAACAACAAAACGAACGCTGGATTCAACTAAACGTCGAAACAGAATTTGATAAAGCCTCAATTAAGATATTGGATAATGGACCTGGTATCGCCCCCGAAAACCTGGAACGGATATTTGATCCATTCTTTACAACAAAATCTGAAGATAGAGGATTAGGTTTAGGGCTTTCAATTTCATACCGAATTGTAGAGATGATGCACGGAACATTGATTGCCAGTAATCAAAAAACAGGCGGTGCTGTATTCACATTAAAATTAGATCTTGCATCTATTATGCAGGATGAGAAAAATAAAGATAACCTGGACATTGCAGGATAATCACAACGAAATGAGTACTATAAAACCAGTCATCTATATTATCGATGATGAAAAACATATCCGAATGGCTAATCAGCAGACATTGGATCTGGCTGGCTTTGATGTTCAGAGCTTCAATGGTGCCGAAAAAGTTCTTCCGCTCTTATCGCTAGAGTGGAACGGTATCATTGTTTGCGATATAAAAATGCCCGGTATGGATGGCCTTACCTTTTTATCAAAAGCGTTAACAATTGACCGAGATATACCTATCATCCTGGTAACAGGTCACGGCGATATCACAATGGCTGTAAGTGCCATTCAAGATGGTGCCTATGATTTTATTGAAAAGCCATTTGCCTCTGAAAAACTACTAGAGACAGTTCGCAGGGCACTCGATAAAAGAGCCTTGACGCTTGAGAATAGAACACTGCGTCAAGAACTTGAAACACAAAGTGTTCCGGGGCCACGTATCATTGGAAAAACACCCGTCGTGCAACGATTGCGTGCCACGATCGCCAGTGTGGCAAGCACAGGTGCCGACATTTTAATTGTCGGCGAAACCGGGACAGGTAAAGAGCTTGTTGCCCGTTCATTGCATGAGTCTTCCGGTCGTGGGAATAATAACTTTGTAGCCGTGAATTGTGGTGCCGTACCTGAGAACTTGATTGAGAGTGAACTGTTTGGACATGAAGCAGGTGCATTCACTGGAGCAAAGGATAGAAGAATAGGCAAATTTGAACATGCTAATGGCGGCACCCTCTTTCTGGATGAAATCGAGAGTATGCCGTTAGCTGTACAAGTACGATTATTACGCGTTCTTCAGGAGAGAGCGATTGAGCGAATTGGCTCGAATGAAGTAATACCGTTGGATATGTGTGTAGTGGCAGCCGTTAAGGTTGATTTACGAGAGGCCTCTGATGCGGGCACTTTTCGTGAAGATCTCTATTATCGGCTTAATGTGGTAACAATAGATATTCCACCGTTACGTGAACGTCTTGATGATATACCTCTCCTGTTTCACCATTTCCTGTTGGTGGCAAATGCACGCTATCTTCGTGAATCCCCTGCCCCCTCGGCAGATCAAATACGTGTGTTGTTAACGCACTCCTGGCCAGGCAATGTGCGTGAACTTCGTAATGTCGCGGAGCGCTATGTGTTACTTGGAGAGAGCTGTGGCTTTGACCTGGAACAACTGATGCATGGGACAGAGGGTACTTCGACCATTACACTACCAGAACAGGTCGAGTGTTTTGAAAAAAGCATCATTGCCCAGGCATTGGAAAATCACAAAGGTAATATCAAAGAGACAATGGCTACCCTGGGTGTTCCAAGAAAAACATTGTATGACAAGATGAAAAAATTCGGTTTGGATAAGAGTGAATATAAATAACAACTCTACGTGAATTAATGCAATAAAAAAGCGCGGTTGCTATTGCAGTCCGCGCTTTTTAACCCTTTGCCAAAGGTTATATCTTGCGTACAAATCTACTTGGAAACAGGAACAACTAAAACAGGGCGATCGCTACTATTAATCAGTTTGCGCGCAGTAGATCCTAAAAGTGCCGCACCTAAACCTGGATTGGTGTGGGTGCCCATCACAATCAGATCAACATTATTAGCTGCCGCATATTTCTGAATCTCTTCTGCGGGCCGTCCGGTAACTACCGCGACATTCGAAACCAAGTCTGAATCTTTTCCCAACTCCTCGATATAAAAATCTTCGAGACGCTGTTCCATCTTGGTAAGAATTCCCCGTAGCTCTTCATGTTCAAAATCATCTGACATGTTGGGTACATAAAGCTCCAGTACCGCCATGCCCGTATTACCGATGGGTTCGGCAACATGCAGCATAATTATTTTCGCTTGATACTGCTGGGCAAGACCGATGGCATGGCGAAATGCCGGCCGCATGTTTTTACCCAGATCAGTGGCGTAGAGAATGGTCTTCAGTGTTGGAATGCTCATCGTTTCAATCTCAAATATTTTATCGAAAAGCGCAGGCATTGATCTGCCCGCGCTCTGCTTCTACAGCTACCTCGTTATGATCTCAGGCCCCATCATCAGCGTGGGTAACCAGGTCGAGATCCAGGGTACATAGGTGACGATAATCAGGAACAGGAACATAATGCCAAGCCAAGGGGCGGCAGCTTTAACAATCCGCATCATTGACATATGGGCAACACCAGCCGTAACAAACAAGTTGAGCCCCACGGGTGGTGTGATCATGCCTATCTCCATGTTGACCACCATGATAATACCCAGATGAATGGGATCAATACCCAGGGTCATGGCAATGGGGAATACCAACGGTGCCACAATGATCAGCAGGCCTGAAGGTTCCATGAACTGACCGCCAATCAGTAGCAGTATGTTAACAACAATCAGGAACATAATGGGCCCAAAGCCGGCAGAGAGCATGGCCTCGGTAATCATTTGTGGAATACGCTCTTCTGTCAGTACGTGTTTAAGGATCAGCGCATTGGCGATGATAAACAGCAGCATGATAGTGAGTTTGCCCGCATCGTAGAGTGTATGCTTGGTATCTTTGTGCCAGAAGACAGTAACCAGGGCGACAAAAAAATTGCCCCTGGTTTTGTCGGCTAGCGGTCCCATGTCCTTGTAGACGAAGTTGGCGATAATGAAGGCATAGACGGCCGCAACAGCGGCGGCTTCGGTTGGTGTAAAGATACCGCCGTAGATGCCACCCAGGATAATGATAATCAGCATCAGACCCCAACCGGCATCTTTGGCGGAATCGAATATCTCACCCCAGCCAGCAAAAGGTTGTGCGGGTAGACCCTTTACCCGGGCGGCGATATAGATGCCTATCATCAGCATTACACCTGCCAGGGTGCCAGGGATGACACCGGCCAGGAACATGCGGCCTACCGATACATCGGTTGCAGCGGCATAGACCACCATAACGATTGAGGGCGGAATCAGAATACCCAATGTGCCCGCGTTACAGATAACACCAGCAGCAAACTCTTTGGTGTAACCTGCCTTAACCATACCGGCAATAACGATACTACCAATCGCTACCACGGTAGCGGGGGAAGAACCAGAGAGTGCCGCAAACATCATACAGGCAAACACGGACGCCATAGCCAGACCACCGGGGAACCAGCCAACGACAGCAATCGCAAAGCGGATGATTCGTCGTGCCACACCACCCGTAGACATGAAACTGGATGCCAGAATGAAGAACGGGATGGCCAGTAGTGTGTAGTGCCCTTCAAAGGCAGAAAACAGTGTCTGCGCGACCGAGGCGAGTGATGCATCGGAATGAATAAATAGAAAAATGATACTGGAGAGACCCAGTGCGATAGCGATCGGTACACCGATCAGCATCAAGGCTATCACCATAGTAAAGAGAAATAGTATATCCATGTTTATTTCTCTCCTGTGGGATGGTGTGGGTCTTCGCTCATAATCGCTTCAGCCTCATGGCTGGCGATGATGGAGTCTTGTTCACCCTTGATAACTTTCCAGGCAATCTCCAGGAAGCGTAGCGTTAACAAGCCCATACCCAAAGGAAGCGCAAGATAAGGAATAAAGCGGGGCATCTTTTCATAACGTTCGCCTTCATTTAGCCAGGTAGAAAAGAACTGCAGGAAATCCGGCATGGGAACATCATTAGTTTCGAGGAAAGCGCGTTTGGTAGCGAAGGCATACCAGTAGTCCCAGGACCCAATCAGTAACAGCACGGCAAAGGCCAAACATGCGGTTACAGAAATGAGGGCCATCACGCGGCGTGTGGCGGGTGAAACCATGTTGATGACGACATCAACACCAATATGGAACTGTTTTTTCACACCATAGGAGCAGCCCATCAATACAAGCCAGGCAAAAAGGAAAACGGTCGTCTCCAGTGCCCAGAGAATATTGCTGTTAAATATATAGCGTGCAATCACATTGGCAAAGGTGATCAGGGTCATAAGACCAAGGCAGACAGCAATCGATGTCTCCTCTATCTGATCCATGGCTCTACCGAGCCGGGACGCGGGTGCGGAATTCATCAAAGCCTCCTCGAAGGCATAAAACGCGGTTGGGTATGACGAGCAGGCGACTGCCTGAGCAGTCGCCTGATGGTGCTACAATTTATTTCTTGTTGGAAGCTTGAGCCGCCTCAAGCAAGTCAGCACCGATATCGTCTTCAAACTTCTTCCAGACAGGTTTCATGGCATCAACCCAAGCCTGACGCTGTTCTGGTGTCAGCGTACGAACCACGCCACCGGCTTCGACAACACGCTGCATGCTCTGCTTGTTTACCTTGGCCGACTCAGCGTTACGGGTTTCTGTTACTTCTTGCAGAATCTGTGCAAGCTGTCCACGGATATCTGCAGGCAGACCGTTCCACCATTCGTCAGAAGTTACAACCAGGTAATCCAGGATACCATGGTTACTGGCGGTCACACCGTCCTGTACCTCAAAGAATTTCTTGCCGTAGATGTTTGACCAGCTGTTTTCCTGACCGTCAATAACCTTGGTCTGGAGACCGCCATAAACCTCTTTGAAAGACATCTTCTGTGGGTTGGCACCGAGCTGCTCAAACTGGGCAACCAGTACGTCAGAAGCCTGTACGCGGAATTTCAGGCCTTTGGCATCTTCAGGATTGATCAGAGGCCTGTTGGCTGAGAGTTGCTTCATACCATTGTGCCAGTAGGAGAGACCCAGCAGACCACGACGCTTCATGGAGTTTTTCAGTTTTTCGCCAGATGCTGAATTCTGGAAACGATCAACAGCTTCAACATCTTCAAATAGGAAAGGCAGATCGAAGATACGGAACTTTTTAGTGAACTTCTCAAATTTAGAGAGTGAAGGTGCTGCCAACTGCACGTCACCATTCAGCATGGCCTCGAGCACTTTGTTGTCATCATAAAGAGTAGAGTTTGGATAGACCTGCATACAGGCTTTACCGTTCATCTCAGAGTTGACGCGGCTCTCAAGTAGAGAGGCGGCGATGCCCTTAGGGTGCTTGTCGGTGTTGGTCACATGACTGAATTTGATCACCATTTCACCGGGATCACAGTTTGCGAAAGCCACAGATGATGAGAGAGTGATTGCAGCAGTTACTGCGAGACCGATCAGAGTTTTGTGCATTGGATTCCTCCGGTTGCGTTGTCTTTAGTATTCCAGGCAGGTAATCCCTGTGGGAGTGTTGTGCCCGTCTGGTCTCAATATATTGCAAGGGTAATGCCAAGCAGGCGTTACGGGCGAGTATGCCAATTAACGCATTGAAGTTAATAAAGTTCTCAAGATGGGGCCGAAATGGACGGCACCACCAAATTGGCGGAAATCCACCCATTTGCTGATCAATGTGTGTGGTTTGCCACCCTTCTTAAGGCATGATGGGTGTTTTCTTGGTCTGTTGAGTGCTTTTCAGAACAAATCCGGGTGTTTTGTGGTTTTAACGCAGCTTGCAGGTGGGATGGTATAATCAGCGGCCTTCCAATGGGAGGTCTATTAATCAAGCGGAGCAGTATGCTATGTCGAGCGAAGTCATAAAACCCGGAAAATTTGTATCACTTACTTATCACATCACTGATATGGAAGGGAATGTTCTTGAGCAGAATGATATTCCGGTCAGCTATGTACACGGTGGTGAAACCGAACTGATTGGCAGTATGGACAAGGTCATTGCCGGCAAGCGTGTGGGTGACGAAGTCGAGATGGATGTACCGCCAGAGGATGGTTTTGGAGAGCACGATCCAGAACTGACGTTTACCGACGATATCGAGAATGTCCCTCCTCAATTTCGCCAATTAGGGGCCGAGGTGCAGATGCAAAACCAGGAGGGTGAGACCAAGACCTTCTATGTCAGTAAAATAGAAGATGACAAACTCACAGTGGATGGTAATCACCCCCTGGCCGGTAAAACCCTCAAGGTAATGATAAAGATTGTTGAGGTACGTGACGCTACAGTAGATGATATGGCGCCTGCCGATGGCAGCTGTTCAATTAACTAATTTAAAGTGTTTTAAGAATACGAGGGATAGCTATGAAATTGGGTGTTGTGATTCTTGCCGCAGGGCAAGGAACAAGGATGCGGTCATCACTCCCCAAGGTGTTGCATACCATTGCCGGGCGTCCACTGGTGGCGCATGTCATTCAAACGGCTCAAGGCTTAGGCGCAGAAAAGGTGGCGGTGGTCTATGGCCACGGCGGCGAGCAGGTACAACAGACCATCACGGATACATCCCTGGTCTGGGCCGAACAGGCTGAACAGCTGGGTACCGGTCATGCAGTGGAACAGGCCATGTTTGCCATGCAGGAGTTGGATCGTGTACTGGTGCTGTATGGTGACGTTCCCCTCACCAGCACGGATACCCTCAACCGTCTCATCGCGCAGTCAGCTGATACGGCGCTCTCACTGCTGACCGTCACACTGGATAATCCAGCCGGCTATGGACGTATTGTGCGTGAAGCGGGGCAAGTCACCCGCATTGTTGAACAGAAAGATGCTACGCCAGCGGAGCTGGAGATCTGTGAGATCAATACCGGTATCCTGATTGCCAATCGCGAAAAACTGGCGGGCTGGCTGGCGCGGTTAGAGAGCAATAACGCACAAAGCGAATACTATCTCACCGATATTGTCGCCATGGCGGTGGCCGAAGGCATCGAAGTTACTACAGCCCATCCTGATGCAGCCTATGAAGTTGAAGGTGTCAATGATCGCTTGCAGCTTGCCGCACTTGAGCGACAACATCAAAAGAATCAGGCGGATCAGTTAATGCGCCAGGGTGTGACCCTGCGTGATCCGGCGCGGTTTGATCTGCGGGGTACCCTGCAGGCCGGACAGGATAGTGAGCTGGATATCAATGTTCTGATCGAAGGTGAGGTCACCTTGGGCGATCGGGTACGGGTCGGCGCCAACACCGTAATTCGTAATAGTCAGATTGCCGATGGTGTCTGGATCAAAGAGAACTGTGTGATTGAAGATGCCATAGTTGGCTGCGACTCCATCATCGGCCCTTTTGCCCGGCTGCGCCCGGCAACCGTATTGGCAGAACGGGTACATGTAGGCAACTTTGTCGAAATTAAAAAGAGTGATGTGGCCGAGGGCAGCAAGATAAACCATCTCAGTTATATCGGTGATGCCACCATTGGTCGCAAGGTCAACGTGGGCGCAGGCACCATCACCTGTAACTACGACGGGGTGAACAAATTCCGCACCGTAATTGGCGATAACGCCTTTATCGGTTCGGACACCCAGCTGGTGGCACCGGTAACAGTCGGCGCTGGTGCAACTATAGGTGCGGGCTCCACCATCACGCGTGATACACCGGAAGAGACCTTGACCCTGAGCCGGGCCAAGCAATTTAGCCTGTCAGACTGGAAGCGCCCTGAAAAACAGAACAAATAACAGGCAAGCGTAAAGAGGCTGTTAACATTCAAGGGCCGGATATCAAATTAGATATTTGACTCCGATCCTGTGCGATAACTGAAAGAAGGATAACGGAATATGTGTGGCATTGTAGGCGCTGTCGCGGGACGGAACATTACGCCGATTTTAATAGAAGGGCTGCGTCGATTAGAGTACCGGGGTTATGACTCTGCAGGCATTGCGATTCGTGATGCGCTTGGACATATTCAGCGCATCCGCTCGGTTGGCAAAGTCGCCTCATTGCAGGAGCGTATGGCCGACAACCCCATTGAGGGCGAGTTGGGCATAGCACACACCCGGTGGGCTACCCACGGTATGCCTGCCGAGCGTAATGCCCACCCCCACATGAGCGGCGAACAGATCGCCATAGTTCATAACGGGATCATTGAGAATCATGCCGAGCTGCGTGAAGAGCTGTTGGCCAAGGGCTACCACTTCTCTTCTGAGACCGATACCGAAGTCATCGCGCACCTGATGGCCGAAGCACTCAAACAGAATAGCGACTTATTAGAAGCACTAAAATCAATTGTTTCCAGGTTGGTTGGTGCTTACTCTTTGGCCGTCGCCAGTCCTGATGATGCTGATCGTATCGTAGTCGCTCGCGCTGGCTCGCCGTTGGTTGTGGGTTTGGGTGATGGCGAAAACTTCGTCGCCTCCGATGTCTTTGCCCTGCTCACCGAGACACAAAATTTTATCTTCCTCGAAGAGGGGGATATGGCCGATGTGCGACGCGAAGAGGTGCAGGTATTTGATAGCAGCGGGCAGCCGGTGGAGCGTCAGATCGTCTCTTCCAAACTCAACGCCAGCGCTACGGATAAAGGCCCCTATCGGCATTACATGTTGAAAGAGATCTTTGAACAGCCAGCCGTGGTTGCAGAGACCCTCGAAGGCCGCATCCATAATGGCCGATTACTCGAAGAGAGCTTTGGCTATGAAACCAAGGCCCTGCTGGATAAGACCAAACAGGTGCAGATTATCGCCTGTGGTACCTCCTATCACGCGGGCATGGTAGCCCGTTACTGGTTTGAAGAGATTGGTATCCCCTGCAATGTGGAAGTGGCCAGTGAGTACCGCTATCGCAAAGCGGTGGTTGCACCTGACACCCTGTTTGTCACCATCTCACAATCGGGTGAAACAGCCGACACACTGGCCGCACTTCGCAGTAGTCGAACACAAGGTTTTTTAGGAAGCCTGGTGGTCTGTAATGTACCGGAGAGTTCGCTGGTACGTGAATCCGATGTGGCACTGATGACCCGCGCAGGCCCGGAGATCGGTGTGGCCTCCACCAAGGCCTTCACTACCCAGCTGGTTGCTTTACGGCTTCTGGTATTGGCTATGGCACGCCGCCAGGGTATTGATGAGGCCCAACTCCAAGAGTGGGTGGAGGAGCTGCATGCCCTGCCCCGCCAGATGGAAGTGGTACTGCAACTGAATGATGCCATTGAAACAATGGCCGAAGGATTTGCCGATCGCAGCCATGCCCTGTTTTTAGGACGCGGCCCGTTCTATCCCATCGCAATGGAAGGCGCGCTGAAACTGAAAGAGATCTCCTACATCCATGCCGAGGCCTACCCCGCTGGCGAACTGAAACACGGCCCGCTCGCCCTGGTAGATGCCGAGATGCCGGTGGTCTGCGCCCTGCCGGATGATCCCCTGCTGGAAAAAGTACTCTCCAATCTGCAAGAGGTCAGAGCGCGCGGGGGCGAGCTGTTCCTGTTCAGTGACAAACGGGTGAAGATTGATCTGGATAATTACCAGAGTCTGACCCTGGATGATATCTGCCCCACTACCGCGCCGATTGTCTACACCGTACCCCTGCAACTGCTCTCTTATTACGTGGCCCTACTTAAAGGTACCGATGTGGATCAGCCAAGGAACTTGGCGAAGTCTGTAACGGTGGAGTAATCAGCCAAAGTAATTAATACATGTGTGTGCAGGGGTAGACCAGAATCTAACCCTGCACACAATCAATCACCTGCTGGCAAACCCATTCAGGTACATCCTCATGTGTCGATACAGCAAGCGGATACTCTGTTTACGTATAAATTTTCGTGATCAGACCGGCTCATGAAATTATTTCACCCTTAATCCATTCTCTGATAACTTTCTACAAACAAAAGGGATATCTGCGGGCAGGAAGCCGAACATCTACTCTCCGCCAGTCTTCCTCCGAATTTGTTAAAGCAGAGCGCGTATTATTAAAAAACACTGTAAAGAAGACAGGCCTGTTGCTCTTAAAAGAGAACCAAAAAACAAACATGATAAAAATGCTATAGCAGTTTATTTGCAGGTTCCAAGGCTCTTTGGTTTGCTAGGAACATCTAAAAAGAAAATAATTAAAGGGGTCAGAGCCCTTTTAGTAACATGCGCTGGGCAGATTAAACATGACGCATAAAAAGGAAACACATGGAATGGTTGATACTGTTGGCTCTTTTCATTCTCGTAGTATTCGCAATACTCGCGAAACATAGGGGCAGTACGGAGACATTTTCCTACGAGAAAAATGAGCCGTTGTTTTCACCTCCTGAAAGGTCTTTCTTCGGTGTTTTAAATCAAGCGGTACAAGGACAGGCCGTTGTATTTGGAAAAATGCGTGTAGCTGATGTTCTACGCCCACCCAAAGGCCTGGGGAGAAGCAACTGGCAAAAAGCATTCAATCGAATCTCCTCCAAGCACTTCGATTACGTTATTTGTACCCCCGATACGCTGTCGGTTTTAGCCGTAATCGAGTTGGATGATAAATCGAATGCTAAAGGAAAGCGTGCGGAACGAGACCACTTCCTTGAATGTGCATGTTCCAACGCGGGGTTACCCTTGTACCGGTTCAAAGCCGCAGCAACGTACAGCATAAACGAAGTACGGAATGTCCTTTACCCTCTGGTAGAAGAAGCTGTGGATGAGCCTTCGTTGCCTGAAACAGCCGAAGTTGAAGGTAAAGAAAAGCAAGTGTGCCCCAAATGCTCTTCACTACTTGTCAAAAAAGTTGCGAAGAAGGGAGAACACAAGGGCACCCAGTTTCTCGCATGCAGTGTTTTCCCTATATGTCGCTACATCGCAAATACAAATGTATAACAAGGTGGTAAAGACAGCGTGGGCATTAATAACATGCCAACCCCACAACGTTCTGAATTGAGTATATAAAAATATTTATTAAACCAGCCAGGTACGGTGGGTACGTTTTATGTGCCCAGGCTGACCAGCTAATATGATAATAATATGTAGATATGAGTCACTCTATTTCGTTTAGTATGAGATATTATTTGTTCGATTAAGATGTTTGCCAAATACCTGTGACTCGATACAGCGGATGGGGTGTTTGTGTTTGCAGTTTGGGTAAGCAAGCCTGAAGTGAAATCATATAATCTGCTCTATTTTTGTGCTTACGCGTTAGCTTTTCTCCGTGTTTATGCCTGTAGATCAAATCAAGGATTCTAACGGAACGGGTCTACCGAGAGCGTATCCCTGTGCATAGTCAACGCCTATCTCAGAAAGATTTTTCAATATTTCATCATTTTCTACAAATTCAGCAATCGTTTTCATTCCCATTACATGTCCAATACCATTTATCGCTTTAACAAACTCATAATCAATCGGATTCTCGGTGATTTCTTTGACGAATAATCCGTCTATTTTTAAGAAGTCGACAGGCATCTTCTTTAGGTATCCAAATGAGGATAAACCTGTTCCAAAATCATCCAGTGCAAATAGAAACCCTTTATGTTTGAGCTGATTAATGAACTTGAGTGCATGAGTGAAGTTGGCGATTGCCGCAGTTTCAGTTATTTCAAAGCAAATTTTATTAGCAGGTATTTTAGTCGCTTCAAGACTGTTGATTATGGTTTTAAGTAAACTTTCACTAGTCAATGATTTGCCAGACAAATTGATTGAAACAAAATTGATACTCTCTAGAAAATCCGCTGACCTAGATAAAAGCTTAAAGCTATTTTCAATAACCCAATGATCCAACTGCACAATAATATCATATCGTTCTGCTGCCGGTAAAAAAGCACCCGGTGCAACAATTCTTGAAGATGTATCTCTCATTCTTAGCAATAATTCAAAGTGATGTTTAGCCTGTTTGCTTATCTGAACTATCGGCTGTGCGTATAGCAAAAAACGATTTTCTTCTAGTGCACTGTATATTTTTGATACCCATTGCATTTCACCGTGTCGTTGCGCCATATCAGAATCGTCAGGATGATAAACGTGGATACGATTACGCCCTGCATCTTTGGCTAGGTAGCAGGCCGCATCAGCTTGGATAAACAGTTCAGAAATTGATTGGGATTCAGCCTTGATTGGGATTAAACCAATGCTGATTTGAATACGGAAAGTATTTCCTTCCCACGCAAATTGAAATTTATTAACAGCATCTAAAATAATACCGGCGACCCGATTTGCCTGTTCCAAGGTACAACTTTGCATTAAGATCGCAAATTCATCGCCTCCAATCCTGGCTAAAGTGTCATTGTGCCGGATCGAACTGTTTAATACGTCGCTGATTTGCCGCAAAAGCTCGTCGCCTGCAGCATGTCCGCAAGTATCATTGATCACCTTGAACTGGTCGAGATCCAAAAAAAACATTGCGTGCTGGCTGTTTTTAATATTTTTGAATTTGAGAGACTCGGCAAGGCGTTTCTCAAATTCTAGGCGGTTTAATAGTCCGGTTAATGAATCGTGGCTAGCCTGATAGCTTAATTCGTTTTCTCTTTGACGCCGATTTGTAATATCCAAAAACGTTACAACACAACCATTTACCTTTCCATTTTCTATGATCGGGTGAGCCCAATACTCTGCCGGGAAACAACTGCCATCGGGTCTGAAAAAGATTTCCGAATCAACATGACACTTTTTGTTTTCTAGAATTGCCTGATTGATAACGCAATCTTTCAGTTGATAGTCAGAGCCATCTAGATGGGTATGGTGAATGAGCTGGTGCATATTTTTACCAATTAGCTCACTTTGTTCGGTTAAGCCTAAAATTCGCAAACAGGAAGCATTGCAAAAAGTGCAATTACCTTCTGAGTCGAGCCCATAAATAGCTTCTGCTGTAGTATCTAGGATAGTACGATTTCGTTGCTCACTTTCAGCAAGATTACGTAAATATAATAAACTGGTTAATCCGTCACTAATACGCCGGCTAATTTCGGTAAACAGTTGCATTTCATTTTTGCTCCAGACTTTCGGATAGGAGCATTGATGAACACCAAACATCCAGGGGGAACCTGTTTTTGGAAAAAGTGCGATATGAATCTGAGTCATAACCGCAAATTTTTTAACGGTTTCCTTTGGGGCATTTGAACTTCTGTAATCAATAAAAGTAGCTTTTTTGTTTTCGAGGGCAAGACGAAAAAGCTGCGCGGCTTCCTCGCTCATTGCGACTTCCTCATTGATAGTCATGGCGCCGGGATATTCTGGATTCGTAACCTCCATGGGCACTTTCCACGAGGCAGCATCAGGATCGCAAGGGTAGAGTAACCAGGCGCGATCCGTCTTTAGAATATCCTGTACAACCGAAAGTACATTAAACAGCATGTCTTCGACAGACTCAGCGTTATTAATCGCCTTGCCAACTGCTTCCATGTTTTCAAGATATTCTATATGTTGATTTTTTCTGGAGTATACCCGGTCAGTAACTATTGCTCCTGATAAAATAGCGAGAATGCTGATAGTGGAAACCAGAGTATATGCTTCGAGAACATTACCAAGAAGAATGAACGTTATGGCGACAATAATCCCAAGGAATAGCCTTAGCTTTAGCAATGAACGATTTATTTTCGTCATACTTGGGCCGACATAAAAGTAACCTGCCTTAATATGTGTATTATTAAGCTTAAACGCGATGTTTTATTATTTACTTTAGACCTTAATATAGTAATTAAATGTAGCAACTAAAGAGGGCGGTAGCAATTAAAGGGCTCATTTATAAATTAAAGGCAAGTTCTGCATCTATTGATGACTTTAAAGTTAAATGCGAATTAGTGGCGTTTGTCACGATCCTTTCATTTTATACTTACACAGCCGAACTGTTTACCACTTCAAATTGCTGTAATTACTCAATGAGACAATAACCACAGAAGAGTTGATTAACATGATAGATACGCTTGCAAAAATGCATAGAGTACACATCCAAGACACTTTTTGCTCTGGACGTCTGTTGCGTAGCCGTCCTTTAAGTTGGTATTAGCTCAGAATAGATAACACTATGCGCACTAAAGGAAAATTAACGTCTTGGAATGAAGATAAGGGATTTGGATTTATAACGCCTATGGCTGGCGGAAAACAAATCTTCGTTCATATTAAAGCGTTCAGTAACCGCAATCGACGTCCAATGGTTGGTCAGATAGTTACTTATGCCCTGTCATCCGATAAGCAAGGCCAACCACGCGCTATAAATGCCACACGAAAAGGTGATCGATCCCCTGATAAAGTAAAACGGAACACTGGATTTGTATCAATAGTTTTTGCCGTTATCTTTCTCATCTTTGTTGGTATCTCTGCTCTTTCTGCCAAAATACCATTTCATATTTTAGCGTTATACATAGCGGCAAGCCTGCTTACCTTCATAATGTATGCGTTAGATAAATCGGCAGCAAGGAGCGGTGAACGGAGAACACAGGAAAGTACACTGCACGTACTGTCATTAGTTGGAGGTTGGCCTGGTGCACTCATAGCACAGCAAAAGTTGCGGCATAAATCTAAGAAACAATCATTTCGCTCACTATTCTGGGTAACAGTGCTTTTGAATTGTGGAGTTTTTGCATGGCTGTTCACTTCAACCGGTGCTGCTACCTTACAGTCGTTGATGGGTATAATAATGTGAAGTCTGGTCAGGCATCCAACATCCTTCGCTTCGTAGCGGCTATGCGCCACGTTAAATTCACAGAGAAATATTAGGGTGCTCAATGGAAAAACAAGAATTAAAAACAGAATGGTGTTTACTTCAGAATCAATTTGATAGCTATGAGAAGCACTCCCTCTATATAAAGCTACTAAGCGTGATTGTATTGGTGGCAGCAGAGCTAACAGGTGTAATCACTCTTTTTATCGTTATGTTATTGATGGCCCTATGGCTTCAAGATGCCATATGGAAAACGTTTCAGTCACGTATAGAGACACGGCTGTTACAGGTCGAAAAATATATCGTGGAAAATAATGAAGAACATGCATTTCAATTCAATAGTGACTATCAGCGTGTTCGTTTAAATGGATTATCCCTGGTTAATGAGTATGCCCTTCAATCGATTCGACCTACGGTGGCTTTTCCGCATATAGTATTGATACTAATTATATTGGTTCAATGTCTGGTTTATTAGTGTTAGAACCTGCACTGCTTTAAATGACAGCATTGAGCCCAAGTAGATCAGGTATGACCACCATGCAAACCATTTCCTCCATCACTCAGATTGATCAACTGAAATCAACCGGTGCTTTACTCATCCTGTTTGGTGGAGCGCATTGCGGTGTTTGCCAAACCATAAAACCCAAGATTGTACGTTTGATGGAGGAACAGTTCCCTGATATTGCACTGGTCTATGTTGATTGTGAACAGAGCCCGGATATTTGTGCACAACATAGCGTGTTCAGCTTACCGGTAATAAAAATGTATATCGAAGGCCAAATGTACTTTGAATTGGTGCGGGGTTTTAGCCTGATGGAATTAACCAGCCAAGTCGATCGCATCTACCGTCTGTGGAAATCGACGTAAGTATCAACAGCCGTAATGTCACACCCGTTCGCCATTTCGATTGCCAGACATTATCCTGGGTCCAGATTTATCCGTATGAAGCGTTGGCACATTCTGTGCCACCATGAAATACAGGCCTGTTGTCTCGAGGTTTTCATATTAGGCTTCAGTTGATTTGTCGATAGCATCCAGCAGCCAACTGGACTAGGATTTAATACCGGACTTGATAATTGGAAGTTTATCGGTATTTCCGGTGCTAGCTGACTGGACCTGCGATACAAAAAAGGTCGCCTCAGCTCTTTCCGCAACTATTGGCGTAATAGATATACTGATTATTTCTACAGAAACATAATAAAACACGGTACTTAACACCAATAAACAGCGAATTTGTTGAAACGTAAGGTATTCTCATATGAATCTCAGCTTTAACTTAGAAGACGCAAGCCAAGTGGCTATTGGTGCATTCGCTCTAGCTGTACCCATTTCATTCTCAGAAGAGGCTTGGAAGTTGGGTGAGACACTTCCTGCTGCAAACCTTGTCCTGGTTTTTATATTGTCAGTTGTTTTTTTAAGCCTTTTTGCATATGAAAGTGTATTTCAGGGAAATATAAAATATAGAGTTCCAGTTTTTATAATCCGGATATTAATAGCATACTCTATAGCAGCATTAGTGGTGGCTTTTGTTTTGTTTGCATTAGACAAATTTCCCTTGTTTTCTGAACCAGTTATAGCGTTGAAACGATTAATAATAATAACTATGCCAGCATCGATGGGTGCGATTATTGTTGATTCATTTGATAAAGAATAAGTGACTGACAAATACGTCAGGGATCGCCTGCTACGCTGGGATCTTTCCATTACGTAGGGCGTTGCTACAGAGTCTAGCTCAAGCGATTTTGTGTTACACACGCGTTCGTTATTGAGAAAGAGGCTCAACAGTCCAAGGCCAATGTAAGCAAATACTCAATTACTACACGTTAGTGTTTAGCATTGGATCTGGCCAGAGTGTGGCCTTTGTCCACAGCCTGGCCTGAGAAGAGATGGCGCTATTGTCTATTTTTCTTTTTTTGATTTTTTCTCCTTCTTCATTTTCTTTTCTTTTTTATCTTTCTTCTCTTTCCCGCCTTCCATCGCATCTTTTACTTTTTTCTCTTTTTCTCCCGCATAGGCCTTGCGGTGCTCACCGGCCGTTTCACTCATATGCTCTTCGGATACACCGCCAGCTCCGTAGGCTTTACCCTCTTTTTTAGCAGCAAGCGCCTGCCCGGCAGTGATGAATAATAGTGTGCTGATAATAATGCTTAATAGACACTTCATTGGGTACACCTTCTATCACGACACCAAAAACCCTAGTATAGACCTTGGAATGAATAGTCGATGGTGATTTTTTGTAAATAATGTGAATGTGCCCTGTGGGAGGGTGGAACCTCACCCTGTGGGTTCTGTCTATCCTATAGTTGAAAGGGGAGGTGTGGGATGGATTTATTTATTAGATGGGCGCTAATGGGCGTTGTTGGGCTACTGCTTGTAGGTTGCGCGCAACAGCCGATTAGTGATCGCAGTTCCGCTTTCTATCAGGTGCCTGTTGGTAGTGTGCTGACCCTGCACGATACCGTGGCAGTTAGACCAGGACACACCCGAACGTTTGTACAGCGGGGTGCTGCTACTGATTTTTCTGATCTTGATCAGTATTACCCGAGTTGCAGTTTTGAGGTGCGTGAACGGAGGGAGGAGCTGCAGCAGATCAATCCCGATAGCTTTGTGGTTTCACGGGTTCAGTTGGGCTATAGCGAAATTGTTGCGATCCCCTCTATACAATTGGCGGCTTGGAATGGTGGTTTGCCAAGGCTGGGGTTGGCTGGGCGGGAGCGTGGAGAACCGCTGGTGGCCAGTTTTTATCACCTCTGGCTCACCTCTTCGCAGCAGCCGAATGTGATGCGGCTGACCTGCTATGGCGCGATGGCGGATCTATCGGAGTCCTTTCGGCCTACCTTCAGTGAGATTGAAGAGGCGCTGGGCGCCCTCGCCACGATTGAACTCTGATAGATGAATGGGTATGGAGCAGGCAGAAGTACATCAGCATTGGCTTATGTGGTAGATTAACCTTACATAACCTGTGCTGATTTCCACTCACATTGCACTTCCTGATGCAGAATCGCGTGGATTGGCCGGGTCAGTTCCATAATTAGGTACCGGGTCAGTTTTAGCGATGTTGATTACCGAGATTCTATCCCGCAACAGTCGAATGTATAGCGAGGAGATTGCGCTGGTTGAGCGAGATCCTGATAGCAATTGCCGGCGGGAGATCAGTTGGCGTACTTTTGATGAGTCAGCTAATGGATTTGCCAACGCCTTGTTGGCGCAGGGTATCGGTAAGGGTGATCGGGTGCTTCATCTCATGATGAACGGGCTTGAGTGGTTGCCCTGCTATTTCGGCATTATTCGTTCAGGTGCCATTGTTGCCCCCCTCAATTTTCGCTTTGAATCAGAAACCCTACAGATCTGTAATGAGTTGGTGGCGGCGAAAGTGTTGCTGTTTGGGCCGGAGTTTATTGAGCGCATCAGTGCCACCAAGACAGCACTGGATCGCACGATAGAGTTCTACATCTATGTTGGTCCGGAATCTGAGTGCCCTGATTACGCGACAAGCTATGATCAATTTATCCGTGGCATGGCGGTTGAACCACCGGCAGTTTCGCTGCAACTGATGGATGAGGCAGCCCTCTATTTTACCTCTGGTACCACAGGACAACCGAAGGCGGTCAGCCTGACCCATCGAAATCTCGAACACGCCTGTTATGTGGAAAACCAACACCACAAACAGACCCATGACGATAACTTTCTCTGCATTCCTCCGCTCTACCATACCGGGGCCAAGATGCACTGGTTTGGCAACTTTGTGGTGGGCGCAAAGGCGGTGTTGCTGAAAGGGGCTAAACCCGAGTGGGTATTGCAGGCGATTTCGGAAGAGCAGGCCACGATTGTCTGGTTACTGGTGCCCTGGGCACACGATATTCTGATTGCCTGGGAGAATGGGGATATCGATTTTGGGCGTTATAAGCTGGATCAGTGGCGGCTGATGCATATCGGTGCTCAGCCAGTACCCCCGAATCTGATTAAAGCGTGGCGAAAACTGTTTCCTCATCATGAATATGACACCAACTATGGACTGACCGAGAGCACGGGGCCGGGGTGTATTCATCTCGGTCTCGGCAATACCCATAAGATTGGTTCTATTGGACAGCCCGGTTTTGACTGGGAAGCCGCTATTGTGGATGAGGACAACCGCCCTCTTCCCGTGGGCGAGCCGGGTGAGTTAATTGTGAAAGGTCCCGGTGTGATGCAGGGCTATTATCAGAACCCCGAAGCCACGGCGGAGGCCTTGCGTGATGGCTGGCTTTATACCGGGGATGTGGCAAGAGAAGATGCTGATGGTTTTATCTGGTTGGTGGATCGTAAGAAAGACCTGATTATTACCGGTGGTGAAAATGTCTCACCGGTAGAGGTGGAGCATTTTCTGATGGAGCACCGGCATATCCAGGATGTGGCTGTCATAGGGACACCCGATCAACGTTTGGGAGAGGTAGTGATGGCCATTGTTCAGCTCAAGGCAGGCTGTGAACTGACCGAACAGGATGTTATTGCCTATGCTGATTTTCTGCCCCGTTATAAACGTCCCCGGCGTGTTCATTTTGACAAGGTGCCCCGTAATGCGACGGGTAAAATAGAAAAACCAAAATTGCGCGAACGCTACAGTGGGATGGTGCCGGCATAAGCAGCGCGCAAAAAAAACGGACATGACGCGATCAATGTCCGTGAGACTCCTTCCTGGAACCCTTTTTAGCGTGCGACTCCCAAGCACGGGGTTTATTGTTATTCGCTAAAGCGTTTCAATGTTCACGGTTCCTTTATAAAACGGTGCTTTTGTTAAGGGAATGATGCGGATCAATCAATCAACGTGGATTGTTGATGTGGCTAACTTTTCGATGGCAGTCGTGATCCAGCGCAACCACTGTTAAGATAATCCCATGGACGTATCACACATTCTTGAAGGTTTAAACGATGCCCAGCGGGAAGCAGTCTCTGCACCGCCGGGTGGTATGTTGGTATTAGCGGGTGCCGGCAGTGGTAAAACCCGGGTGCTGGTGCACCGCATTGCCTGGTTGTTACAGGTGGTGGGGGTCGCGCCGTGGAATATCCTTGCGGTTACCTTCACCAATAAAGCCGCCAAGGAGATGAAGGGACGGATTGAAACACTGCTCGGGCAACCGGTCGGTGGTATGTGGGTGGGAACCTTTCACGGTCTGGCACACCGTCTGCTTCGGGCCCACTGGAAGGATGCCAATCTGCCGCAGAACTTTCAGATTCTTGATTCAGATGACCAGTTCCGCATGATCAAGCGGTTACTCAAGGCCATGGACCTGGATGAAGCTCGCTGGCCATCACGCCAGGCGCAGTGGTTTATCAATGGCCGTAAAGATGAAGGGGTCAGGCCGCAGCATATGGATGATGGGGGCGATCCCTATCAGCGCACCATGATCCGCATCTACAGTGAATACCAGGCGGCTTGTGAACGTGGCGGTGTGGTGGATTTTGCTGAACTTCTGCTGCGAGCCCATGAGCTGTTGCGTGATCGAGCGGATATTCTGCACCACTATCGGGAGCGTTTTCAGCATATTCTGGTGGATGAGTTTCAGGATACCAACACCATCCAGTATGCCTGGCTCAGACTACTCGCAGGCGAGCGCAATAACCTGTTTGCCGTCGGTGATGATGACCAGTCGATTTATGGCTGGCGTGGTGCCCGGGTGGAGCATATTCGGGATTTCAACAAACATTTCAATGATTCTCCGCTCGTGCGGCTGGAACAGAATTATCGATCAACGGCGACTATTCTCAAGGCCGCCAATGCGGTGATTGCCAACAATCCTTCCCGTCTGGGCAAGGAGCTCTGGACCGATGGCAATGAAGGCGATCCGATCAATCTCTATAACGCCTTCAATGAGATCGACGAAGCGCGCTTTGTTGTAGAGCGGATTCGGCATTTTGCTACGGACGGACATCGCCGGGATGAGTGTGCGATTCTGTATCGCTCAAATGCCCAGTCGCGTCAGTTTGAGGAGGCGTTGATACAGGCCCAGCTACCCTACCGGGTCTATGGTGGGCTACGGTTTTTTGAACGGGCCGAGATTAAGGATGCCCTCGCCTACCTGCGTCTCATTGCCAACCCGCAAGAAGATCCCGCTTTCGAACGGGCAGTGAATCAGCCCCCCAGGGGTATTGGTCCACGTACCCTGGATGCGGTACGGGCCCATGCCCGTGATTTCGGCTGTTCACTCTGGCAGGCATCCCAGGAGCTGATACAGGGCGGCGGAATGACAAAGCGGGCCTCCACCGCGTTGAACGCCTTTCTGGAATTGATTGCTGAACAGAGGGCTTCGACTGAGGGGCTGGCGCTACATGAGATGGCCGATCAGGTGATCTCCGCGGCGGGTCTGTCTGAGCATTTTCGTAAGAGTCGAGATGGCAAAGGCCAGGACCGGGTGGAAAACCTGGAGGAGCTGGTCAATGCGACGCGTGAGTTCAACTATGAACTGTCAGCCGAAGAGGAGGAGATGGATCCGCTTTCTGCTTTTCTGGCCCATGCCGCACTGGAAGCAGGTGAGAATCAGGGCGATCAATTTGAAGATTGTGTCCAGTTGATGACGCTGCACTCCGCCAAGGGGTTGGAATTTCCGCTGGTGTTTATTGCGGGTGTGGAAGAGAAATTATTCCCACACAGTATGTCGGCTGATGATCCGGAGCGTCTCGAAGAGGAGCGCCGCCTCTGTTATGTTGGTATGACCCGGGCGATGGAACAGCTCTATATGACTTATGCCGAGAGTCGTCGCCTGCATGGCACGGAATCTTACCCTATGCCCTCCCGTTTTCTGCGTGAGATTCCGGTCGATCTGGTGCAGGAGGTACGCTCAAGACCGCAGATCAATCGCCCTGTCTATGCCCCGGCATCAACAGGCTTTGCTTCCCATGAGAGCGGCTACCAGTTAGGGCAGCGGGTACTGCATGCGAAATTTGGTGAAGGGGTGGTGCTGAACGCTGAGGGCCAAGGTGGCAGCGCCCGTGTGCATGTCAACTTTGAGCAGGTGGGTGCCAAATGGCTGGTGGTCGCCTACGCCAATCTGCAGCCGATCTGATTTTCTGGATCAGGTCTGGGCTATTGGTTGGGCCAGTATTTTTCTCACCGCATTGATGAAGTCATCTGCGGATAGAGGTTTGAGGTATGTGGCAGTCACTACCGGACGGGAGAGTTGTATAAATTCTGGATAGGCCGATAAAACCATTACCGGTATTTGATAGCGCCCCAGTAGCTTGAATATGCCCTCCAATCCGTCATGGTCGGGCATCACCAAGTCGGTGACAATGAGCGCCGGCCGATGGGTTTCGATCAGCTTGATAATCTCGCCGCTATTCGCTGCCTGTATGACTTCATAGTCGTTTGCCTCGAGGGTGAGGCTGTAGTACTCCCGCAAGGGTTGGTCGTCTTCCAGCAGCAGTATGGTGTTTGAGGCCATTGATTCTTCCTTTTTCAATTGGCGGCCATGACGGCACTGACAATAATTTCCTTAATAAGTATGGCAGAATTTTACTCGGGTGCAATTTATGGGGTCTATTGTCCTAGAAGGAAGGTGATGACTCGAATGTGAGCCACTCTCCTGAAAGTGGATGGTGGAAGGCCAATTCAACGGCATGCAACTGCAATCGATCTGCTTTTGTCTGGCTGTCAGAGTCTCCATACAGGTTATCACCCAGGATCGCATGACCGATCGCCAGCATGTGTACCCTGAGTTGATGGGAGCGGCCTGTTTCAGGGAACAGTTCAACCCGACTGCTATCATTTTCCGAATCATAGGCGATCAGGCGGTAGCGTGTGACCGAGGGTTTTCCGATTGTATGGTCAACTTTTTGCCGGGGGCGGTTTGGCCAGTCGGTAATCAGTGGCAGATCAACAATACCCTCAGCTGGTTCAAGCTGGCCATTAACCCGGGCTATATAGCGTTTGCTGACTTCCCGATCCTGGAACATACGATTAAGGGTACGGTGAAGTTCCATGCCCCGCGCCATTACCATGATGCCAGAGGTACACATATCCAGGCGGTGCACGATCATGGCGTCAGCAATACGTGCCTGAACACGTGTCATGAGAGAATCTTGCTTTGCGGGCCCTCGGCCCGGTACCGAGAGGAGTCCACTGGGTTTGTTGACTAACAGTATGGCTTCATCCTGATAGAGAATGTCCAGACCGTTATCAGCTGGTGGAGTGTAGTTACCCAGCTGTTCCTGCGTTGATCTGTCAACCATCGACATAGATCTCAATCCGTTCTTTGCCTTTCCCTGGGTTTTTGCGTTTCAGGACAACGTTGCCGACTTCGCCGGTGCGCCTCAAATGGGTACCCCCACAGGGCACCCGACCAAACCCTTCAATGCACCAGTAGCGCCGCTCATTTAGCTCGTCGCTATAGGCGCTCTGGATGGGAAGATCGGCTGCAACTATCTCACTGAGACGCTGTGTAAGCGTAGAGAGTAATGGGCTGAGGCTGTCCTGGCAGAGGAAGTCAATACGGGCTTTTTCTTCAGCGATATGCGCGCCGATTTTCTCGATGCCGGGTCGTGCCTGGTAGACCAGCTCTAGGGCTATTTCACATGCAAAATGGAGTCTCATCAGTCGAAAGCGGCGTGGCCAGTCGATCTCAATCCGCACACGTTGGCCCGGCTGCAGCCCGTGATCGGCCGGCAGCGTGTAGACAATTTCTTTTTCCTGTCGGCGGGCAGTTAAAACCGGTTGGTTCGCAATGGTGCCACGGTCACTCTCCTGTCCACCTGAAAAGGCAAAAAACAGGGTGCGATCCAAGGTGACCTCATCGGCCGTGACAGTAGTGATTGTCGCGTCCAGTTGGGACAAGTAGGGATCCTGCCAGAAAACTTTTTCAACCATCTGTTTGGACCATTAATCCATGCGCAACACTTTACCGGGATTGAGCAGATTATCAGGATCCATTGTTCGCTTGATCTGCCGCATTACTTCGACCCCTTCAGGGTTCTGTTCTTCCAGAAAGGTGATCTTGCCTTGTCCGATGCCATGTTCACCGCTACAGGTGCCATCCATTGCCAGAGCACGGCGTACTAGACGATGATTGAGAGCCTCTGCCTCATCAACCTCTTCTGGTCGATCAGGGTGTGGCAGGATCGCCAGATGAAAGTTGCCGTCTCCCACATGTCCCAGCATGACAATGGGCATGCTGGCGGCATCGATATCCTTGCGTGTTTCACTGATACATTCGGTGAGCCGGGATATGGGTACACACACATCGGTGGTAATGGCGCGGGTTCCCGGTTGGAGCTGCAATGCCGACGGGTAGGCATCGTGGCGTGCCTTCCAGAGTTTGCTGCGATCTTCACTGCGGGTCGCCCAGGTGAAATCGCTGCCATTATGATCCCGGGCAATTTCCTGTACGGCTTCTGCCTGCTCTATAACCCCCGCTTCACTGCCGTGAAATTCGAGAAAGAGATGGGGCTGCTCGGCATAGTCGGTTTTTGAATAGCGATTAATTGCGTGCATCATCAGGCCATCCAGTAGCTCAATCCGGGCGATAGGAATACCGGACTGGATCGTCAGGATGACCATGTTGATGGCATCATCCACAGTGGGAAAACTGCATACGGCTGAGGAGATGGCCTCCTGCAGTCCATGAAGCCGTAAAGTGATTTCTGTGATGATGCCCAGGGTGCCTTCTGAGCCGATGAAGAGGTGGGTCAGGTCGTAGCCTGCAGAGGATTTCTTGGCCCGTGTACCGGTTTTGATAATTCGCCCATCGGCCATGACCACTTTCAGCGACAATACATTCTCTTTCATGGTCCCGTAGCGTACGGCATTGGTGCCAGAGGCACTGGTGGCGGCCATGCCTCCCAAGGAGGCATCAGCACCCGGGTCGATTGGAAAGAAGAGTCCGGTATCCCGCAGGTGCTGCTCCAGTTGCAGGCGGGTGACCCCTGCCTGCACGGTACAATCCAGATCTTCCTGGTTGACCTGAAGAATCTGATCCATCTGGCTGAGATCGATACAGACCCCTCCATGAATGGCCTGCACATGCCCTTCAATAGCTGTGCCCGTACCATAGGCGATGACAGGCACTTTATGTTCAGCGCAAATCTTCACGATCGCACTGACCTCTTCGGTTGTCTGTGCAAAGGCTACGGCATCAGGCGGTAACGATTTGAATCCTGATTCATCATGGCCGTGATGTTCTCTGACCGAGGCGGTTGTTGAGAGCCTATCACCCAGTAGTAGAGACAATTCGGAAATGGCGTTTTCTACCGGACCATAGTGTGTTGTCATGATGTTTCTGTTCCTGATTGTTGTAATAACATTCTTGCCAATAGTCGACTACGCTGTTTATTGCATGCAGCTATAATATAGCCGCCTGAACTTGGTATGGGGTAGAAATTTAAACAGGCTTAATCGTATCATCTGAAACCATACCAATTATCCGCCGATAAGCATGGGCTTTGAGTGGTATTTTACTTGCTCCCGTTATTCTGATGGAGGTGGTTTCTATTGGTTGAATCTTGTATTGTTCAGGGGTTTAACACCAATATTACAAAATAATTACCCTGAGGGGTTTTAGTCTATGCAGAAGCTTTTACGTTTATCCGGTCTGGTTGATGCCGTGAACGAACGGATTGGCCGGCTCATCTCCTGGCTGGTTTTGATCATGGTCTTGCTGGGTGTTTACAACGCAGTCACCCGTAAATTAAGCCAGACGATTGGTGTTGATCTGAGCTCTAATTCCTACATCGAGGGGCAATGGTATATGTTCAGCCTCGTTTTTTTGTGGGGGGCTGGATATGCACTGAAGCATCAGGCGCATGTACGGGTAGACATCCTCTATTCCCGGGTATCAGAACGGGCCAAGTCGTGGATTGAAATTTTGGGTACCTGCTTCTTTCTCTTCCCGCTATCGGTACTCATTATCTGGGTCAGTTACTCTTATGCGGCCGACTCCTGGATGGTATTGGAGGGGTCCCCTGATCCGGGTGGCCTGCCACGATATTTGATTAAGTCAGCAATACCCATCGCATTTATACTTCTAATTATGCAGGGTTTCAGTGAACTCATTAAGCACATTGCTTTTCTCAAGGGGCTTATCCCCTTCCCTCGTCCTAATCACACGGAGGAGGGAATATGAATCCGGATCTATTAGGCCCCATCATGTTTGCGGGCGCATTGTTACTGATCTTTATCGGCTATCCCGTGGCTTTTGCGCTGGGCGGCACGGCACTCGCTTTCGCTGTGATTGGCATCAATATGGAGTTGTTCGACTTTGCGCTACTACAGGCAATGTCGCAACGCATCTTTGGCGTAATGCAAAACTACACCCTACTGGCGGTTCCGTTCTTTATTCTGATGGGAATGCTGCTAGAGCGAACCGGGCTTGCTGAAGATCTGTTAAAAACCATGGGCATCGCCTTTGGCCGGGTCCGTGGTGGACTGGGATTTTCGGTTGTAATTGTGGGTACTTTATTGGCCGCTGCTACAGGCGTGGTGGGTGCGACGGTGGTCGCCATGGGGCTGATAGCGTTGCCTATCATGCTCGAGTACAAATACTCAAAATCGCTTGCCTGTGGCATCATCTCGGCATCCGGTACCCTTGGGCAGGTGATTCCTCCCAGTATTGTGCTAATTGTTCTGGCGGACCAGTTGGGTGCACCGGTGGGCGACCTGTTTGTGGGCTCGCTGATCCCTGGACTGATGCTGTCAGGGCTCTATATGGTGTATATCGGTATCATCGCCCTAACCCGACCAAAGATGGCGCCAGCGATGCCGTTGGCGGCTCGTGAATTGGGTGGAACGAAACTGAGCCGTGAAATATCAGTGGTTATGATTCCACCGTTGGCACTGATTGTGGTCGTACTGGGCAGTATCTTTACTGGCTGGGCAACCCCAACAGAAGCCGGTGCTTTTGGTGCGGTTGGTGCGATGGTATTAGCGGTGTTTAAGCGGCGCCTGACCCTGAACTCTGTACTTGATAGTATGACTGAAACAGCCAAGCTGACCAGTATGGTGATGTTCATTCTGGTTGGCTCACAAGCTTTTTCACTGGTGTTCCGCGGTCTTTATGGGGATCTTTGGGTAGAGGATCTGTTGACTTCACTGCCCGGTGGAGCGATCGGCTTCCTGATTCTCGTTAACTTGGTGATATTTATTCTTGGCTTCTTCATCGACTTCTTTGAGATCGCCTTTATTATCGTACCGTTGTTAGCGCCCGTAGTGGTTAGAGTTCTTGCACCAATGTTTGCTGAGTTTGATGAACCGGGGCGGATGGCACTGGTCTGGTTCGGTGTCATGATTGGAATGAATCTACAGACATCTTTCCTTACGCCACCTTTTGGGTTCTCACTATTCTATCTACGAGGTGTGGCGCCCAAGTCGGTTTCGACGAACGATATTTATCGGGGAGCGATCCCCTTCATAATTATTCAGTTGATTGGCTTGGTCGCACTGTTCTACTTCCCGCAACTGGTGACCGGACTGCTGAGTGCGGGTGTGGGTCAATCATATTAGTAGCCGTGCTTAGTTAGGTGGAATGAAAAAGCCCCATCTTTATAAAGAGATGGGGCTTTTTTTAAACTTCACTCCATGTTTAATTACTTGAAGTTGAAGCGGGCGTAGGATGTCTCGGCGGTACTGAACCAAGTATCAGAACCCTCTTTGAACGTCTTCCATCCATCGTAGATCTCTTTGAACTGAGGATTGCTTGCGGACAACTCGTCATACAATACAAATGCCTCTTTGCGGGTAGCTTCCAGAATCTCCTGGGAGAATTCACGCATCTGAACACCCTTGCCCAGCAGACTATTAAGTGCTTTAGGGTTTTTAGAGTCGTAATCAACCATCATATTCAGATTGGCCTCTGCGGCGGCTGAACTGATAATTTCCTGGAACTCTTTTGGCAGGCTATCCCAGGCCTTTTGGTTGACATAGAGACTGAGGGTTGGCGCAGGCTCCCACCATCCTGGGTGATAGTAATACTTGGCTACTTTGTAGAAACCAGCCTTCTCGTCATCATAGGGGCCAACCCACTCGGTTGCATCAATTACACCACGCTCAAGAGCGGGATAGATTTCAGCACCGGGGAGTACCTGTACGGTGACACCGAGACGACTCATCACTTTGCCGCCCAGTCCAGGGATACGCATTTTCAGGCCCTGCAGGTCGGCTACCGTATTAACTTCGTTGCGGAACCAGCCACCCATCTGAACACCGGTGTTACCTGCAGGGAAGTTAACGATATTGTGTTCTGCAAAAACCTTACGTAACTGCTCCATTCCACCACCGTTATAAAGCCATGCATTTTGCTGACGGTAGTTGAGTCCGAATGGAACTGCGGTATCGAATGCTAACGCAGGATTTTTGCCGATATAGTAGTAAGAGGCCGTGTGTCCCATCTGCACTGTGCCTTGTGATACGGCATCAAATACTTCAAGACCACCAACTATTTCACCACCAGCGTAAGGGATGATTTCAAACTGACCGCCGGTCATGGCCTTGACTCGTGCGGCAACTGTTTCAGCACCACCATAGATGGTATCAAATGCTTTTGGCCAACTGGTGGCCATTCTCCAACGGATTTTTTTCTTGCTCTGGGCAAGTACGGCCGGAGCCGCTGTGGCCGCTATTGCGCCTACTGCCGCCTTTTTTAGAAAATCACGACGCTTCATCTGGATCTCCTCTAGTTTGTATAGAGTTATTATCGGTTTGTTCTGAACAGCTCAGAGACCTATATATATGCGATCGACAGAGGGAGTGCAAATGGAATCGTATAATTAAAACTTTAGAGATCGTAAGGGCATACGTTATTCAGGCGAGTCTCTACTTATTATCAGTCTGTTTTAAACAGCATGAAAATGCGTGACCCGCTTCAAGCAGATCACGCATAGGTTTTACTTAAGTAGGGGTGCTGTGGTGACTAGCCTGATGCGTGATTGGTTTTCCAATCGATGGCATCTACTACGGCCACCGCACTCATGTTAACAATACCCCTGACAGTGATGGAGTCAGAGACCACATGGGCAGGATACTTTAGCCCGGTCAGCATCGGACCTACCGGTACAGCCTCACCTAACAGTTTGACCATGTTATAGGCGATGTTGGCAGAGTCAAGATTAGGCATGACTAATAGATTTGCGGCCCCTTTAAAACGGGAATGGGGAAAAATTTTATCGCGGATCTCATCAGAGAGGGCCGCGTCTGCATGCATCTCGCCCTCCACCACAACACCGGGATACTGCTCATGCAGGATCTTTCTCGCCTCTTTCATCTTGCGTGAAAAATCATTATTCCGACTGCCGAAGTTGGAGTGTGATAGTAGTGCGGCCTTGGGCGACATACCGAATCGTCTGACGATGTCGGAGGCCATGGCTGTTTTCTTGGCAATCTGCTGGGGTGTAGGGTCCGTTGTCACATGGGTATCGGTCAGGAAGAATGTACCCTTGGAGAGGATCAGCATGGTAACAGCTGAACAGTCTGTGGTATCAGGCCGCATGCCGATGACATTTCGGACATACTTGAGATGTTGGATATAGGCACCTTCAACACCACAGATCATGGCATCCGCATCGCCCTGGATGGTCAGCAGTGCGGCAAGTACTGTCGAACGTGTTCGCACGACCCCACGGGCAAATGCCGGTGAAACACCGTTACGCCCCTCTAGCTCATGATAGTACTGCCAGTCCCGCTCAAAGTTTGGATTGTCATTCATATTGATGACAGTCACGTCGGTCGTCAGATTGAATCGGAGGCTCAGATCGCGGGCCTTCTGCTGGATGACATCCGGTCTGCCAATCAGAATCGGCTTACAGATACCGTCATCAACCAGGACCTGCACAGCCTGCAGGACACGTGATGCTTCACCTTCGGCAAAAACAACTTTCTGAGGATTCGATATGGCCCGCTCGAAAACAGGTTTCATTATGAGACCTGAGCGGAATACAAATTCACGCAAACTGCGTCGATATTCGTGGAAATCTTTAATGGGCCTGGTAGCCACGCCTGAATCCATTGCCGCTTGGGCAATCTTCGGTGGAAGATCCGTCATCAGGCGGGGATCGAACGGCTTGGGGATCAGATATTCCCGTCCGAATTGAAGTGCCTGGCCACCATAAGCTGCCTGTACCTGGTCTGATGCCTCTTTCATCGCCAGATCGGAGAGTGCTTCAACACAGGCTATCTTCATCTGCTCATTGATAGTGGTTGCGCCGACATCCAGCGCACCCCGGAACAGGAAGGGAAAACAGAGGACATTATTAACCTGATTAGGATAGTCAGAGCGCCCCGTTGCTATGATGGCATCGGGTGCGACTTCCAGAACATCCTCAGGTAGGATTTCGGGTGTGGGATTGGCAAGCGCCAGTACAAATGGAGGGTTAGCCATCTTCGCGATCTGATGCTTTTTGATGACGCCCGGACCAGAAAGACCCATGAAGATATCAGCCCCTTCAATAACGTCATCCAGGGTGCGCTGATCGGTCTCGGCGGCATACGCTGCTTTGTAAGGATCCATGTCGGCCTTGCGGCCTTGATAGACAACACCGTCACGATCTACGACGCGTATGTTCTCTTTCTTAAGTCCCATGCTGACCAGCAGGTTCAGGCAAGCCAGGGCTGCGGCCCCTGCGCCAGTACAGACAAGTCGTACATCTTCAATATTTTTACCCGCGACCCGAAGCCCATTTCTTACGGCCGCCGCCACAACGATAGCTGTACCGTGCTGATCGTCATGAAACACCGGGATGTTCATGCGTTCGCGCAAGCGTTTCTCAATCTCAAAACACTCAGGAGCCTTGATATCTTCAAGGTTGATGCCACCGAAGGTGGGTTCGAGTGCAGCCACAGTCTCGATGATCTTTTCTGGATCTTTTAGATCAAGCTCAAGATCAAAGACGTCTACCCCTGCAAACTTCTTGAAAAGAACCGCTTTGCCTTCCATAACGGGTTTTGCTGCGAGTGGCCCTATAGCACCTAAACCGAGAACGGCGGTGCCGTTGGTTATCACCGCAACGAGATTACCTCGTGAGGTGAGATTGGCTGCTTCATTTGGATCACGGGCAATCTCTTCACAGGCTGCTGCGACACCAGGAGAATAGGCAAGAGCCAGATCGCGCTGGTTCACCATTTTTTTAGTCGCAACGATTTCCATTTTTCCAGGTTTAGGGAAACGATGGTAATCAAGTGACGCCTCACGTAGGTCGTCGTCAGACATGCTCTATTCCTTATATATACGGGTTAAAAAGTAAATTTAAAAAACAAATAATGAATATAGGATTATTGAATAGATTATACCAATATTGGGCGATAGTAACCTGATTTCTGGTGGTTTAGGTCATATTTTTATGATATTACAGCCTTTATTAATGGTAATAGTACAATTGTCCTATTATACGCTGGGTTTTTTCACCATAAAATGGATTATTTACACAAAATGCCGTAAGATTTCGTCCGATTTTGAGCTATTCTAAGTTATTACCTAACACTTACTGCAGAGGATTAATCTCATGAAGGTATCCGTTCTAGGCGCCGCTGGCGGCATTGGTCAACCACTGGCCCTCTTACTCAAAAACGCCATGCCTGCTGGTTCTGAGTTGGCGCTGTACGATGTTAATCCGATGGTACCTGGTGTTGCTGCTGATCTTAGCCACATCCCTACCCCTGTAAAAGTGAGCGGTTATGGTGCTGATCAGCTGGAAGCGGCCATGGCCGATTCCGATATTGTAATCATTCCTGCAGGTGTTCCACGTAAGCCTGGCATGTCCCGTGATGACCTGTTCAATGTCAACGCAGGTATCGTTAAGACGCTGGTTGAGACCGGCGCAAAGGTTTGTCCGAATGCCTGTTATGGCATCATCACCAACCCAGTTAACTCTACGGTGGCTATTGCTGCTGAGGTTCTGAAGAATGCAGGTGTTTACGACAAACGTAAACTGTTTGGCATCACTACTCTGGATATTATTCGCTCCAATACCTTTGTTGCAGAGCTGAAGGGTCTTGATCCTACAGCATTGAATATTCCCGTTATTGGTGGCCACAGCGGAAACACCATTCTGCCTCTGCTTTCGCAGATTGGTATTGAATTTACCCAGGAAGAGATTGAAGCACTGACTCCACGTATTCAGAATGCTGGAACCGAGGTGGTTGAGGCGAAGGCTGGAGGCGGTTCTGCTACGCTTTCAATGGCAGATGCCGGTGCTCGTTTTGCCCTGACTCTGCTGAAGGCGCTGAGTGGTGAAGAGTCCGTTGCATGCACCTATGTTGAGGTTGAAGATCAGCCGACCCGCTTCTTGTCCTTGCCGGTACGTCTGGGTAAGAACGGTGTTGAAGAGATCCTGCCTGCGGGTACTTTAAGTGCTTATGAGCAGCAGTTGTTTGATGAAATGCTGCCAACCCTTGAGGGGAATATCGCCAAAGGTGTTGAGTTTGCTAACAGCTAAGCAGCTTTAGCCATACTTACTGATAAAACGCCCGGCATTTAGCCGGGCGTTTTTTTGTGGCAAAGAAAAAGGGCTGGCCGGTAAGCCCGGCCAGCCCTTTTTTAGCAGGCAACAATTAAAGTACTTGTGCAATACCGCTACAGAGTGCGTCCATGTTGTTGCGGGTCATGCCAGCAACGCTGATTCTTCCTGAGCCAACAATATAGATGGCAAAATCATCTTTGAGACGCTTGACCTGATCCGGGTTAAGGCCAGAGAACGAGAACATGCCATTTTGACGGCTGATGAAACTGAAATCCTGTTCAACGCCCTTCTCTTTTAGTGTTTCAACGAATAGATTGCGCATGGCTTGAATCCGGTCGCGCATCTCGGCAACCTCTTTCTCCCATTCGGCATAGAGAGAGGCGTTGTTGAGAATGGTTGTCACGATACCACTGCCATGAAACGGCGGGTTGGAGTAGTTGGCGCGGATGATGGATTTAATCTGGCTGAAAGCATTGTCGGCCTGGGTGGCATCCTTTGCGACCAGTGTTATGCCGCCAACGCGTTCGTTATAAAGGCCAAAGTTCTTGGAAAACGAACTGGCAATCAGCAGTTCGGAATTGTGTTGGGTGAATGTGCGCAGACCGGCGGCATCTTCCTCGATCCCCTCGCCAAATCCTTGATAGGCAAAGTCGAATAGAGGCAGCCATCCTTTTTCGGCCGACATTTTAGCTAACTCTTCCCATTCTTCAGCGGTTGGGTCAATGCCGGTGGGATTGTGGCAGCAGCCATGGAACAGTACAGTGTCACCTGCCGCGGCTTGCTGCAGTGATTTTTTCATGGCATTGAAGTCTTTATCCTTTGCGTCCGCATCGTAGTAGTCATAGTTAACCACTTCGAGGCCGGCTGCCTGGAAGATGTTGCCATGGTTGGCCCAGGTTGGATTACTTACCCAAATACGGTTGCTGCTCATTTGGCGTGCGATGAATTCAGCGCAAACGCGTAGTGCGCCTGTACCGCCAGGGGCATGGGCCGAGCGGGCGCGTCCAGCACTGATGATGTCACTCTCTTTGCCGAACAGAAGGCGTTGTACGCCCTGCCCGTACTCAGGAGTGCCTTCTATGCTTAGGTAGCTCTTGCTGGTTTCCTGTGACAGAAGTGTCTCTTCAGCCTTTTTTACGCATGAGAGAATCGGTGTAGTTCCTGCCTCATCTTTATAGATGCCGACACCAAGGTTTATCTTGCCGGTACGGGTATCCTTCTTGAAGGCTTCGGTTAAACCAAGGATAGGATCGGCCGGTGCGGCGCTGAGCTGTTCGAACATTGTTACCCTCATGCGAGTTATTTATTGACAAATCGGCCAATATGCTACTCCCTGTGAGAGGTGTTGCAAAGTAGTTAATGCTGATAGCCTGAAAACCTGAATTGATGGTTGTTGGTGAAGTATGGAAAGTTTGAAACTGGAGTCTGATTTGGCCGTGCCATCCCGTTTACCTCCGCTTGGCCTCTACGTGCATATTCCCTGGTGTATACGCAAGTGCCCTTATTGTGATTTCAATTCACATGCCCTGTCAGGGCAGATAGATGAGGCGGGCTATGTCAATGCACTGCTGCTGGATCTGGCCTATGAGTTGTCAGTGCTGCCTGGTTTGTCTGATCGTCTGGTTGAAACGCTGTTTATTGGGGGCGGAACCCCCAGTCTGCTTTCGGCAGGTTCAATTGCGAGCTTACTGCAGGGGATACGGGATCAGATAGCTTGCAGTGATAAGCTGGAGGTGACGCTGGAGGCGAACCCGGGAACGCTTGAAGTGGGTCGCTTTGAAGGTTTTGCGCAGGCGGGCGTAAACCGGCTCTCAATCGGGGTTCAAAGCTTCAGCCAGAATTCTTTGCAACGTATCGGCAGGATTCATGGCGCCGATGAGGCTCATGCGGCGATTGCTTCGGCAAAATCGGCCGGCTTTGAGCGCTTGAATCTGGACTTGATGTGCGGCCTGCCAGGGCAGACACTGGAGATGGCGCTTGATGATGTCAAGGTAGCAATCGCGGCCTCGCCCGATCATATCTCTTACTACCAAATGACCCTTGAGCCGAACACGCCTTTTTATCGCACCCCTCCTGCGCACCTGCCCCCAGATGATTTTGCGTACGAGTTTCAACGACTGGGCCGGGAGCTTCTGGTGGCTGCGGGCTTTGCCCAATATGAAGTGTCGGCCTTTGCCAGGGATGGCCACTATTGCCGGCACAACCTGAATTATTGGGGGTTTGGGGATTATATTGGTATAGGGGCTGGTGCCCACTCGAAGATCACTGCAGGAGATGCCTGGAGGGTGTGTCGGCGTAGCCGGGTCAGGGGGCCAGATCGCTATGTTGAGGTGGCAGGCCGTTCGTCGGTACTGTCTGCCACGAGATGCCTGAATGATGATGACCTGGTGATGGAGTTCGTGATGAACGCGCTTCGGCTAAAGCGGGGAATTCATCTTGAGCATTTTTCTGAAGTGACAGGTCTCGAGTCATCTCGGCTATGGCCGAACATGCAGATGGCTCTCGATCGAGGCTTACTATGCCAGTCGGGTGGCATGATCACTACGACGGAGTTGGGCTGGGCGTTTCTTGATGATACGGTGGCCGTTTTTCTACAGTAAAAGCGTTGCGCTGTTGCGGGTTTAGCTAACAAAATTAAAA
>ATLU01000007.1_pt1 | contig 137580 bp, 133 predicted proteins | sample 178751 | NCBI WGS metagenome assembly ATLU01 (sample SAMN02211837, study PRJNA209200) | bioreactor metagenome | isolation source: day 23 sample from continuous culture bioreactor inoculated with sediment... | place: Germany: Wadden Sea | collected 2011
AAAGCCGTCCTTTCGGATTTGACGGATTTTGCGCCTGACGTCTTCTCATGTGCTGGAAATAGAACAACTATTCCCGCGCACACGTTCATAGTCAGACACAAAATCTGTCAAACCGGTGGCGGCTGGATTATGGGTCTACGCCCTAGCCCGAGGTCCGCGCCTTGATGAGATGGTTTCCGATGTAGCTGGCAATCACCTCGCCGTCCTGGCGGATGACTGCATACCGAAACCGCACCCGCCCGAAGGTCGGACGCGAGGCGGAACGGGTTGCTTCGATCACTTCGGCCGTCACGTGGATTTCGTCACCGGGACGCGCGGGCTGTAACCACCGCACCTCGTCCATACCGGACGCGCCCATGGAGCTTTCGTCCCAGACGCCTGCCTGCATCGCGAGGTTGAAGGCGGTCAGAAGCGTGTGCCACCCGGAGGCGATGAGCTTGCCGAAATGGCTTTGCTCGGCTGCTTTTTCGTCAAGGTGGAACGGTTGCGGGTCCCAATCCTTGGCGAAACCGACGATGGCCTCGCGCGTCAGGGTGGCGCTTTCGGTTTCAAACGAGAAACCGACCGGCATGTCTTCGAAATAGTGGCTCATGTCAGCTCCCGGTCATGGTCGGTGCGATGAAGCCTGCCGTCACAACGAACAGAACCACCCCGATCGCGATCGCGATTTGCAGGATGCCCGGAACGCGGCTCGACACGCGTTGCGACGACTTCGGCTCGAACCCGTTCCCCGCGATCCAGGCCCAGATCGCGAAGATGATCGCGAGACTCTGCCAAATCACGAACACCCGGAAATTCCTCACTGCAACATCCACGGCCTGCTCGCCTCCTCCGAAATTGAAGTCGAGGAACGAGATGATGAACGCCACCGTCCAGAGAAACAGGGCGAGGCGAAGGGATGTGCGTCTGTCCATTCGGGGAACCTCACCCGAGGCGCGACCCAGCGCAACCAAAAGTTAACGCGAAACCGCGCTAACCGAGCGTGACGTCGAGAAACATCATCAGGACAAGCCCGACCAGAAGCCCGGCCGTTGCCCGGTTCTGGTGCCCGTTGCGATGGGTTTCGGGAATGATCTCGTGGCTGATAATGAACAGCATCGCGCCAGCGGCGAACGACAGCCCCCACGGCAGGAGCACTTCGGCGAAACTCACGGCGGCGGCACCGATCAGCCCACCCACGGGTTCGATCAATCCGGTCAGAAGCGCGATAGAGAACGAGCGGGCCTTCGAATAGCCCAGACCACGCAGCGCAACGGCCACCGCCAACCCTTCGGGCGCGTTTTGCAGCCCGATCCCGGTGGCCAGGGAAAGACCGTTGGTCACGTTGCCGCCGCCGAAACCGACCCCAACGGCCATGCCCTCGGGAAAGTTGTGGATCGTGATGGCAATCACGAAAAGCCAGATCTTCGACAGAGCTCCCGGATCAGCACCTTCCGGCCCCAGCACGAAGTGTTCATGGGGGAGCGTTTCGTTCATCGCCCAGACCGCGGCGGCCCCGAGCAAAACGCCGGCGACAGCGATCAGCGCAGCGGTGGTCACCGACCCCGACCGTTCGGTCGCCGCCTCGATCCCCGGCAAGATGAGCGAAAAGTAGGAGGCCGAGATCATGACACCGGCGGCAAAACCCAAAAGAGTGTCCGACCATTTCCGATGCAGGGTTTTGCCAAACAGGACGAGAAGCGCACCCGCCCCTGTCATGAGCCCAGCCGCGAGGCTCGCCAGAAAACCCATCATCACGATCGACATTCCGGGACCATGCGTCGCACCTGAAAGTTGTGCAAGGCCAATCGCTTCCGTTGCGCGCGATGATTGCATTGTCTATCACCACGATAACTTGGGAGAAGCTCGAAATGCCTGTGATCACCAATATCGAAGACCTGCATCGTATCTACCGCCGCCGCACACCGAGGATGTTCTACGACTACTGCGAAAGCGGTTCGTGGACAGAACAGACCTTCAACGAGAACAAGTCCGATTTTCAGGACATCTACCTGCGCCAGCGCGTCGCGGTGGACATGTCGAACCGCACGACCGCGACGCAGATGATCGGACAGGACGTGTCGATGCCGGTGGCGCTTGCTCCCGTGGGCATGACCGGGATGCAAGCCGCGGATGGTGAGATCAAAGCGGCCCGGGCAGCTGAGAAATTCGGCGTGCCCTTCACCCTTTCCACCATGTCGATCTGTTCGATCGAAGATGTTGCGGAACACACGACGAAGCCGTTCTGGTTCCAGCTTTACGTGATGAAAGACGAAGACTACCTCGCCCGCCTCATTCAACGCGCGAAGGATGCCAAGTGCTCGGCGCTGGTGCTCACTTTGGACCTCCAGGTTCTGGGGCAGCGCCACAAGGACATCAAGAACGGCCTCTCCGCTCCGCCCAAGCCAACGCTCGCCAACATGATCAACCTCTCGACCAAATGGCGCTGGGGTTTGGGGATGCTGGGCACCAAACGCCGCCAATTCGGCAATATCGTCGGGCATGTCGACAACATCGACGATCCCTCGTCGCTCATGGCATGGACCGCTGAACAATTCGATCCGGCGCTCGACTGGAAAGCCATCGAGAAGATCAAGGACATGTGGGGCGGCCCGCTGATCCTCAAGGGTATCATGGAAGCGGAAGATGCGCGCATGGCCGCGAAGGTCGGTGCCGATGCCATTGTCGTGTCCAATCACGGCGGTCGGCAACTCGACGGCGCGCTCAGCTCGATCCGCGCGCTCGACCCGATCCTCGACGCGGTGGGCGACGAAGTGGAAGTGCACCTGGATAGCGGCATTCGTTCCGGTCAGGACGTGCTGAAAGCCATCGCCATGGGGGCCAAGGGCACCATGATCGGCCGGGCCTATATCTACGGCCTCGGCGCCATGGGCGAAGCGGGCGTGACCAGGGCGCTCGAGGTCATGCACAAGGAACTGGACGTCTCCATGGCCTTCTGCGGGCATCGCGACATAGGCAACGTGAACCGCGACATCCTGCGCATTCCCGAAGGTTTTTCGGGACGTTGGGAAGGCTGAGACCGACGGGCGCTAACGTCGCGAAAGGGCAAGGATCGCGGGAATAATCGCGGCTGCGATGACGGCGACGGCGGAAAAAGACAAGCGAAGGCTGCCAACTTCCGCCAAGCCCCCCATCATTGCAGGACCGACGAAGAAGCCCATCAGCCCAAACATCCAAGCCCGCGAAATGGCCCAAGCCCGGAGCCGGGTGCGCACTTTCCGCCCGATGATCGAATTGGTCGATGGCACGATCACGGCCACGCCAAGCCCCGCAAGGATTACGCCGATGTGTACCATGCCCGGCGATTGCGCGGCGGCCATGACGATCCCGCCGACGACCGCCAGCGTGGCCGACGACAAGATCAGCCGCTCCGCCCCAAGCCTGCGTGACAGCGCCTGACCCGACAGGCGCCCGGCTCCCATGACGAAGCCCAGAAGCGCGGGGCCGAAACTGCCCTCCCCCACCGGCGCGCCAAGCGTGCGTTCAATGTGGAGCGCCGACCAGGCTTCCGTCGCGTTTTCCACCACGAAGGAACAAAACAGCACGAGTCCCGCAAGCAGGACCACCGGCCACACGCGGGAGGTCGGAGCATTCACCTCGTCCTCGTCATCCCCCACGACCGGCCCTTTGGAATCCCACCCGAGCACGGCGTAGAGCAAGGCCATGCCTGCGAGGATCGGGACGATATCGCTCACCGCCCATCCGTCCTGGCGCAGGAACGCGATGATGAGAGCGGTGATCCCGAAGGCAAAGGAATAGGCGGCGTGGTTGAGGTTCATCAGGTGCACGTCGCGCTCAACCTCGACATGCGCAATGCGGACGTTCGCGGTCATATCGGCGAAGGCCACGGCGAAACCGCCAAGAAACAGCGCAATCGCAAGGGACGGCACGGAGAACGCGGTGAGGTACAGCAAAAACGCGCCTGCGATCAGAAGCGTTGCAAGCGGCAAAACCCGCCCACCGAACCGGTCGCTCGCCCAAGGGGCCACGCCCATCGCCAGAACAGAGGCCGCCGCCGGGGCCAAAAGGACGGCCCCCATCTCGGCATCGCTCGCCCCGGCTTGTGCCTTGACGTCCGGCATCATGCCCGCGAGCCCGCCCCAGTAGACACCGGTGGCCATCAAGACGAAGCCGGAACTGCGCGACAGGCGGAGACTTTCAAATGCTGACATGATACCCTCGTAAGCGGAAACATCGCTATAGGCAGGTAAAGCCGCCTGCAACGCGACTTTTCCCTTCCCTCACGCACGATTCGCGTCTATACGCGCGACTTCACGCGGGCGATGCACCCTTGGAGGATCCCCGCACATCTTAATTTGGAGAAACCCAATGGCACGTGAGATTCCTGATTTTCACGCCAACGTACGGACGGGGACAGGCAAGGGGGCCGCTCGTCAATCTCGCCGTGATGGCAACGTACCTGGCATCGTTTACGGTGGCGGCACTGATCCGCTCGCAATCGAAGTCCCCTTCAACGTCATGCTGAAAAAGCTGAAAGACGGCCGCTTTCTGTCGACGCTCTTCAACCTCAAGGTTGAAGGCCAAGACGACGTTCGCGTCATCTGCCGCTCGGTCCAGCGTGATGTCGTGAAAGACCTGCCGACGCACTTCGACTTCCTGCGCCTGCACCGTGACACCCGCATCAACCTCTTCATCCACGTCGAGTTCGAGAACGAAGACGAGGCACCGGGCTTCCGCAAAGGCGGCACGCTCGTCACCGTCCGCCCGGAAGTCGAGCTTTCGGTCATCGCTGGCGATATTCCCGAGAAGCTGGTCGTCGACCTGACCGGCAAGGAAATCGGCGACACGATCCACATCTCGGACATCGACCTGCCGAAAGGCGCACGCCCGACGATCGACCGTGACTTCGTGATCGCAAACATCTCGGCTCCGTCCGGCCTCAAGGCCGCCGATGACGAGGAAGAGACGCCGGAAACGGAAGTCATCGAGCAGAACGCCGAAACGGTGGACGCCGAAGATTGATCGCGTAACCGCGAACCGAGATTTTGGGACGGGGCCTTTCGGGGCCCCGTTTTCTTTTGGACCTGAACGTGCGTGGATCAGTCCTTGACGCGCTGAAGAACGAACAGCTCCCCCCGGGTGCCCCAGGGCATGATGGTCATGTTGTTCGCACTCATCCCGTCGAGGATCGCCTTGATCCCCGCCGCCTTGTAAAGGCTGGAGTGAATCTCCATCACCACAAGGCGCACGCAGGCGGGCCACGGCTGCTGACACAGTTCCAGCTCACCGCCTTCGACATCAATCGACACGACCGAGGGCTGGTGCTCTTCCAGAAGTGCGGACAGCTTGAGCGCCGGCACTTCCACGATCCGCGAGGGGTCGGTGTTTTCATCGGCAATGCTGGATGCCCAAAACGCCGGGCGCGACGCAAACAGCACGCTGTCCTCGTCGAAATTGTCCGCGACCACCGCCCCGTGCAAAAGCCGCGTTTCCTTGGCCCCGTTGTCGTCGAGGTTATGGCGCAGCGCCTCCATCATCATCGGGTTGGCTTCGACCGCAACGACATTCTCCGGCCCCGCGGCACGACCGGCCAGAAGGGAAATGTAGCCAGCCCCCGCGCCGATATCGAGCACCGTATCCCCTGCCTTCACATGGTGTTTGACGGCACCCGCTTCTTTCCACTCGTAGTTCCCGTTCTCCAAATGCTTGCGGAGCTGTTCGGTCAAAGCCTTGTCGGGCACACACAACTTGATGTCGTCTAACGTAAAACTCGCCATGATCCTGCCTGTCTTGCCGCCTCTTCTTGGCAAGCGCGCCCGCCTGCCCTAGGTTTCGGGCAATCCTAGAGGGCGCTGGATCAAAGTCCAGCGAGACGCGCATGAAACTCTTTGTCGGCTTGGGAAATCCCGGCCCGAAATACGCAAACAACCGTCACAACATCGGCTTCATGGCGGTGGACGCCATTGCCGATGGCCATGGCTTCGGTCCGTGGCGGTCGAAGTTCCAGGCCCAGGTCAGTGAAGGCGTGCTTGGCGGTGAAAAGGTGCTGCTCCTGAAGCCAGACACCTTCATGAACCTGTCCGGCCAAGCGGTCGGCGAGGCGATGCGGTTCTACAAACTCGACTCCACCGATGTGACCGTCTTCCACGACGAGCTGGACCTCGTTCCGGGCAAGCTGAAGCTCAAGCTCGGCGGCGGGCACGCGGGCCACAACGGACTTCGCTCGATACACCAACACATCGGACCGCATTATGCACGGGTGCGGCTAGGCATCGGCCATCCGGGACACAAGGACAAGGTGTCGCCCTGGGTTCTGAGCGATTTCGCCAAACAGGAATACCGTTGGCTCGACGATATGATGCGCGGCATTTCCGACGGGGCGGAATACCTCGTCACCGATGACAACGCCAAGTTTACCAATGCCGTGGCACTCAGGATGAACCCGAACGGTGCCGCACCCAAACCGGCCGCGACGCGCGAACAACGCCTCGCGAAAAAAACCCCGGAGCCGGCATCGCCGCCCGATCCGGAGCCGGATGGCGGTGACCGGAGCGCGCTTCAGAAGCTCATCGACAAGTTCAAATAATCGGCCGCGCGTCGGGTCGCGCCGCGCCGAGCGCGTCACCGACGGCCTCGGGCGCATCCGACATCTGCGCCATGAGCCTGTCATCCATCAGCCCGTCGATAAACTGGGACAGAAGCTGCGCGCGACCCGACACCTCGGCCTTGCGATAGATCGCATTCGTCTGCGCCTTGATCGTGCCTTCCGATGTCCCGCGCAACGTCGCGATTTCGGCTGTCGAAAGTCCCTTGATCACGAACAGCGCCACGTCACGTTCCGCAGGCGTCAACGCCCAATCCGCGAAATACTCTTCGACAACCTCCATGAAGGCGATCGACACGAGCCGCAGCTTGGCCTCGGCTTCTAGGTGGCGGACCCGCGAACGCCGCAATGCCAATCCGCCCAACACCAGCCCCAGAACGAGACCAACGACCGCACCGATTTCGATCACTTCGCGTGCCTGCCATGAAATCGGCTTGCTGCGCCAACCAGTCATAGAGGACAGGATATCGAAGATGAAAAAGCCGGCACAGATCGCCAGAACGCCAAGCGCACCGGCGATGATGGTACGTTCACGCATGTCGTCTGCCTTTTGCCAGTTCAGTCAATCGTCTTCTCCGCCATGTCCACGTCCCCGACCTCTGCTACTGTCATCGTCGCGGTCATCATCGCGGTCGTCGTTACGATCATTACCGCGGTCGTCGTTACGATCATTACCGCCGCCGCCGAACGAAGACCCTTGCGAGGACGAGCCGCCGCTGTTGGGATCTACGATTTGTGGGTTTTGCGTCGATTGGGAGGGGGACAGGGCCTGCCAGTAATCGCGCAGGATTTCGCCCGTCGAGGCGTTGAACACGATTTCGCGCCGGAATTTGGGCGAAAAGGCCAAAACCCGTGTGCGCCCGAGCAAGGTCCGGGTCACCTGCATCCGGGTGAAGCCCTGTGACGCCAGCTGCGTCTGGAGGTCAGGCAACGGATCACGCGCCCATAAAGGCGTTGCGACGAGCCCGAAAGCCGCTGTCAGAAATGCACGTCGATCCATTTGTCCTCCCGCCCCTTACAATCGTCGCGCCCCGGCCTGCGGTCAAGCGGGCCGGGGCGGTGTGTCATGCGCGGATATCAATCATCATCGCCGCCGCGATCATGGTCGCCGTTGTCCGAACTCCGGCCACCGCGGCCATGGTCGTTATCGCGGTCGTGGTCACTGGAACCGCGTCCCCGGTGATCGTCATCATCGCCGCGCCCGCGGCGCTGGTCGTCATCGCCGCGCCCGCGGCTCTGGTCGTCATCGCCGCGCCCTGCGCTGGTCCCGCGCAACCCGGTGTGGCGTCCGCCGACCTCTTCTTTCAGAAGCTCGCCGACCGAGTTATAGACCCGCTCGATCTTGCCGGACGGTCCCGTGCCTTCGATCTTGATCCCGCGCATTCCTTCCTGGACCTGGAACCGGGTATAGCCCTGGGCGGTCAGATCGGAGACGGCACTGTTGACCACGTCCTGCACGTCGGCGACGGCTGCGGAGGATGTGACAAGCGCCGTTGCGACGGTGGCGGCAATCAGTTTCAGTTTCATTTTGCGTTCCTTTCAAGCTTTCAAAAATCTGTCCCGGACATGGCCGGCACAGGAAAAGAGAGCCACCAATGAAAGGATGAATCCATTGACCACAGGTTTAAGCGGGCCCGCATAAACCCGCTATCAAAGGCCATAAACCTGAGTTTATGATCCTGTCGCGCAACAGAGTGAGTCGATTTTTCGCGTCTAGAGTATGTCGCGTTCATTCGCATTCATGCAACATACTCCAACCTTCTGATTTCGCATGTCCGAGGCGCACAAAACCGGTTCCCACTTTTGTGCGACATGCTCCAAGACGTGCGTTATCGACAGGTAGGCGCGTGGCGCGTGCCTGCGAACGACCGCGACGCGCTTTAGTCGGCGAGACCGTCCATATCGGTGCCAAGTGCCTTCGCCACCGTGAAGATGTCTTTGTCGCCGCGTCCGCAGAGGTTCATGATCATAACATGATCCTTCGGCAGCGTCGGCGCGAGCTTGATCACATGGCCCAGCGCATGAGACGGTTCCAGCGCCGGGATAATGCCTTCTGTCCGGCACAGGAACTGGAACGCCTCCAGCGCCTCCTTGTCGGTGATAGAGACGTATTCGGCCCGCCCCGTATCGTGCAGCCAGCTGTGCTCCGGTCCGATCCCCGGATAATCGAGACCCGCGGAGATCGAGTGACCTTCCAGAATCTGACCGTCGTCGTCCTGCAGGAGATAGGTCCGGTTGCCATGCAGCACGCCGGGACGACCGCCGGTAAGCGAGGCGCAGTGTTCCATTTTGTCGTTTACACCGTGACCGCCCGCTTCGACGCCGATGATGCGAACATCCTTGTCGTCGAGGAAGGGGTAGAAGAGACCCATGGCGTTGGACCCGCCACCGATCGCCGCGATGAGGCTGTCCGGCAGACGGCCTTCGGCCTTCATTATCTGCTCTTTCGCTTCCTTGCCGATGATCGCCTGGAAATCACGAACCATGGCCGGATAGGGATGCGGCCCGGCGACCGTGCCTATGCAGTAGAAAGTATCGCGCACATTGGTCACCCAATCGCGCAGCGCGTCGTTCATCGCATCCTTGAGCGTACCGCGTCCCGAGGTCACCGGCACGATCTCGGCCCCCAGGAGCTTCATGCGAAACACGTTCGGTGCCTGACGCTCCACGTCGGTCTTGCCCATGTAGACGATGCACTTCAGCCCGAACTTGGCGCAAACGGTCGCGGTCGCCACGCCGTGCTGACCGGCCCCGGTCTCGGCAATGATGCGGGTCTTGCCCATGCGACGGGCAAGGATGATCTGGCCCAGCACGTTGTTGATCTTGTGTGCGCCGGTGTGGTTCAGCTCGTCGCGCTTGAGATAGATCTTGGCCCCGCCAAGTTCCTCGGTCAGCCGCTCCGCGAAATACAGCGGCGACGGGCGACCCACGTAGTGTTCCCACAGGTCGTCCATCTCGTCCCAGAACGATTGGTCCGTCTTGGCTTTCTCGTACTCGGCTTCAAGTTCAAGGATCAGCGGCATCAGCGTCTCGGACACGAAGCGCCCGCCGAAATCGCCGAACCGTCCCTTTTCGTCCGGGCCGTTCATGAAGGAATTGAAAAGATCGTCTGCCATCGGTGGAGCCTCCAGAAGCTTTGGAAACTCCTACCGATCAGACCGGCGAAGGGCAAGCGAGCGATGTCACGTCCTGTTGATCCTCATCACCGCAAGAGAAGCGGTCCACGCGCGGCGGCGAGCCGCACCGGGGCGTCGTTGCAGAAAATGACAAGCGCCCGCCCGTTCTCGACCGCTTGAAACCCGCGCCGGCGCACCTCTTCCATGAAACGCCTGCGTCCGACGATCCGTTCGACATCGTCGAGGCTGCGTTTGATGACGCCCCCTTTTCGGGCCGTCGGGCAGGTGAACGCCTGTTCCATCCAAACGTCGGGATCAGGATCACAGCGGGCGATGTCATCGAGGTTGGCGACAACTGGCACCCTGATCGGGTCCAGAGCGGAGGCGGGGCGATGTGCAAACAAAGGGTCCATATCCGGACCCTGACCCGATTCTGGTAAAGAGGGGATTAAGCTTACCCAGCCGCCTCGACAAAAGCCCGCATCATTTCCGGGTCTTTGACCCCCGGCGCGCTTTCCACGCCCGACGCCGTGTCCACCTGGCGCGCCCCCGTGAGCCGGACCGCCAACGCGACGTTCGCGGGCGTCAGCCCCCCGGCCAGCATCCATGGGAGCGTCCAGTGCCGCCCCTGCAAAAGCGTCCAGTCAAACGGCACACCGTTCCCGCCCGGAAGATCGGCGCCTTTCGGAGCCTTGGCATCGACGAGAAGTTGATCGGCCACGTCGGTGTAGTCGTCGAGCCTTGCCACGTCCTCGGGCCCCGCAACGCCAACAACCTTCATCACCGGCAGCCCGTAGCGCGCCCGTATCTCGGCGACGCGTTCCGGGCTTTCCTGCCCGTGAAGCTGGATCATATCGATCGGGGCCTTGGCGGTGATCTCATCCAGAAGTGCATCGTCGGGGTTCACCACCAACGCCACTTTCGCCACACCCGGCGGCACCTCGACCGCGAGGCGCGCGCAGGTGTCGGGATCGACGTAGCGCGGCGATTTCGGAAAGAAATTGAACCCAAGATACCGTGCGCCGGCCGCAACTGCAGCCGCAACTTGGTCAGGCTGGGTCAGTCCACAGATTTTGACAGAGACATGCGCCATGCGCGGGTTTTACCGCCCATCCTCCAAAAGCGCCAGAACGTCATCGCCGGGCTTGCCCTTCTCACGCTTGAGGTCCTGCACTTCGTTTGCGAGCTTCACCGCCGCCTTGCGGGCACGGGAGGCCTCCGCACGATGCTTATGCTCGCGCAGCCATTCCCATATGAAGCCGATCATCACGCCAGCGATGATCGCCATGAAGATGACCACGAAAAGCGGCAAGGTCACGCTCCACGACCAACCCAAGAACCCCGATAACTCTTCAGGCAGCAGCCGAACCAGAACGGACTCGCGGTTTGCGAGAGCGACAGTGATCAACACCACGGCCAGCGCGGCAAGAAACGCGTAGCGAATGTAACGCATGGATGAGAGCCTTTCAGTTCCCGTTCAGTCGGTCGCGCAGAAGTTTGCCGGTCTTGAAGAAAGGCACGTGCTTCTCCTCCACCTCAACCGATTCACCCGTGCGCGGGTTCCGTCCTATCCTCGCATCTCGCTTCTTGACGGAAAAGGCGCCGAAACCGCGCAGCTCGACTCGGTCGCCCCGCGCCATGGCTTCAATGACCTCTTCGAAAATCGTATTCACGATGCGCTCCACGTCCCGCTGATACAGATGCGGGTTTTCGTCGGCGATTTTTTGGATCAATTCGGACCGGATCATGCAGATCATCCCCCCAAAGGAAATGTGCGGCGCTTGTTGGCAGCACGCCGTTCATGGATCGACTATAGGCGCAAAGCGATGATCGGGAAACCTGTCTCGCAGTCCGCAGACCGGTAATTTTGCAGCAATCCGCCGATTTTTCCGTGCGATTTTGTGCCTTTAGGTCACCAATGATCGCCCCTTCCACCGCTTGGCGCATCCCGTGGCGGCGCTTGGCGTTCGTGATTCGGGTCTAACTGTCACTCGACGGGTCGGTCAAAGCCATGGCCAACGTGGCCCCGACCATCCAGAATCCGACAGCAATCGCCAGCGCAAAACCGAAGCTGATAGCCCCGCCGAGGTTACTCGGAAGGAGCACAGCCACACCCAATGCGCTCGTCACTTCCATCCAGTCTTTCCAGTTATTCCGCATCACATGCCTCCAGGAAAAGAGTGGCATGAACGTGCCGACGATGACATGCGACACCGCAAGGAAAAACGGCCCCGGATCGCTCCGGGGCCGTTTCGTATTTCATCTCTGAATCAGAGCGACTTATTCGTCGTCCTGCTTCAGAGCGGCACCGAGAATGTCGCCAAGCGACGCGCCGGAGTCCGAAGACCCGAACTGTTCCACGGCTTCTTTTTCTTCCGCGATCTCGCGTGCTTTGATCGACAGGCCAAGGCGGCGCGACTTCGCGTCCACGTTGGTGACCCGCACGTCGAGGTGATCACCGATCTGGAAGCGCTCGGGGCGTTGCTCGGCACGGTCACGCGACAGGTCGGAGCGGCGGATGAAGGACTTCATGCCTTCGTATTCCACTTCGATGCCACCGTCTTCGATCGCGGTCACGGTCACGGTGATGATCTGGCCACGCTTCACGCCGCCCACCGCTTCGGCGAAGGGGTCGCCGTCGAGTGCCTTGATCGAGAGCGAGATACGCTCCTTGTCGGTGTCCACTTCCGTAACGACGGCTTTGACAACGTCGCCTTTCTGGAAAGTCTGGATGGCCTCTTCGCCGCGCTGATCCCAGCTGATGTCGGAGAGGTGAACCATGCCGTCGATGTCGTCGTCGAGGCCGATGAACAGACCGAATTCGGTGATGTTCTTGACTTCGCCTTCAACCTGCGTGCCCTCGGGATGCGTCTCGGCAAAGACTTCCCACGGGTTGCGCATGGTCTGCTTGAGACCGAGAGAAACGCGACGCTTGGCCTGGTCGATTTCCAGAACCATGACCTCAACCTCTTGCGAGGTGGAGACGATCTTGCCCGGGTGGACGTTCTTCTTGGTCCAGGACATCTCGGAGACGTGCACGAGGCCTTCGACGCCCGGCTCCAGTTCCACGAACGCACCGTAGTCGGTGATGTTCGTGACGCGACCGGTGTGAACGCTCTCGAGCGGGTACTTGGCAGCGACCAGATCCCACGGATCTTCCTGAAGCTGCTTCATGCCGAGCGAGATGCGATGCGTCTCTTTGTTGATCTTGATGACCTGAACGTTGATCGTCTCGCCGATGGAGAGGATCTCGGACGGGTGGTTCACGCGACGCCACGCCATGTCGGTAACGTGGAGCAGACCGTCGACACCGCCGAGATCAACGAACGCACCGTACTCGGTAATGTTCTTGACCACGCCTTCAACCGTCTGGCCTTCCGACAGGTTGCCGATGACTTCGGCGCGCTGCTCGGCACGGCTCTCTTCGAGGATCGCACGACGGGATACAACGATGTTGCCACGGCGACGGTCCATCTTGAGGATCTGGAAAGGCTGCTTGAGACCCATGAGCGGGCCAGCATCGCGCACCGGGCGCACGTCCACTTGCGAACCCGGAAGGAACGCGACTGCGCCGCCGAGGTCCACGGTGAAACCACCCTTCACGCGGCCAAAGATCGCGCCTTCGACACGGGCGTCGTCGGCATATGCCTTTTCCAGACGGTCCCATGCTTCTTCGCGGCGGGCCATCTCGCGGGAGATGACGGCTTCGCCGCGGGCGTTCTCGGCAGCACGCAGGTAAACCTCGACTTCATCGCCGACCGAAATATCGGGGGCTTCGCCGGGGTTTGCGAATTCTTTGAGATCGACACGGCCTTCCATCTTGTAGCCGACGTCGATGATGGCCTGGCCAGCTTCAACAGCGATGACTTTGCCTTTGACAACCGTACCTTCGTCCGGCGTGTCCATTTCGAGGGATTCATTAAGGAGGGCCTCGAATTCCTCCATAGATGTATTAGCGCTCATAAGCGTAGAGTTTCCTTTTCAGTTCTATTCGGGCCGCACGGTTGTCTCCGCGGGTCTTGGGATTTCGTTGGTCCGGCGGGGCCATCTGGAAAACAAAGAGGGCCGGTTTCCCGACCCTGCTCGCTCTTTGGCGTCCCGGCTTACCGCCGTGTTGACGGGGCGGGCATACGGCGCGAAACCCTGTTTGGCAAGGGCTTTGGTGCGTTTCGATCCGGATTTAGCGGGATTTCGCGCCTTATTCCGCCCGCCGGTTCTCAAAAGCCCGGGGATGGGGGCCGAAACGGGGTGTGAGAGCGCGGGCGTAGCCCCATGAACCAGCCTTGCTGCTCTCGCGACCGGACCCGGACTTGTCGCGACAAGTCCGGACAGAAATCATCGCGATGATTTCCGCACCCCGGTCTTCTTCGGGGCCCGGCGCTGGCCAATCCGGGGTCTGGCTATCCGCGTGCCTTCTGCACCACGGCCACCGCAGCCGCGATAGCCGCCTCTATGCTCAAGCCCGATGTGTCGATGGTCACCGCGTCATCCGCCGGTTTGAGCGGCGCGGTCGCCCGACTTTGGTCACGTTCATCCCGCGCCTTCACGTCCGCCAAAACCGTGTCGAAATCAGTCTCAAGCCCGCCCTCGGTCAATTCCTTGAACCGGCGCTCCGCCCGCACCTCGGCACTGGCAGTGACGAAGAGCTTGGCGTGGGCCTCCGGGCAGATCACCGTTCCGATGTCGCGCCCGTCGAGCACCGCGCCACCCGACCGGGCAGCAAAGGCGCGCTGGAAATCCACCAGGGCCTGCCGCACCTCGGGCTCCACCGCCACCCGGCTCGCCGCCTGTGCCACCTCGGGCGTGCGCAACCCATCGACGTCGAGGTCCTCGGCCCGCAAGTCTTTTGCCGCCAGAACGGCGTCTTCACCGCTCAAGAGCCGTTTGCCGACCGCGCGATACAAAAGCCCCGTGTCCAGATGGGCAAAACCGAAATGCGCCGCCACGGCCTTGGAGATCGTGCCTTTACCGGCCGCCGCGGGCCCGTCGATGGCCACCGTGAAACTCATGCCTGCCTCCTGTCGTTGAGAGCTGCGATTCCCCGCGTGATCCAGGTGAGCGCGACGAGAGCAAGCGCTGCGTTCACGAAGCGGAACTTCCAGACCGTATAGTCTGAGACCCGATTGACCTGCTCCGGGGTGATCCCGTCTGCGCCGGCACGTATCATTTGCGCGACGCCTGCATTCTCCAGCATATCGAAAACGAAGTAAGCCGCCGGAACAAGGGTCAGCGCCAATGCGAGAGCCAAGGACCACCGACGCAGGCCCAGAACGAGGCCCAGTGCCAATGCCCCGAACAGCCCGATAGGAAAGAGGGTATCCGCGATCCGCTGCCCGACCAGGTAAGTCGACCGCGCCCGGTCGTCCAAGCTGCGCAGGATTTCCTGCGCGGTGGTGAGGTCATAACCACCCTTGCGCGTGTCGAAAACCTCCACCCCGCCAGTGTCAATGATCGGGCCGGTCCAGAACACGATCACCCCGATCCCGACAACCATCAGCACCACCAAGGACCAGAATGCGCGGACAAGGGTCACGCCTCGCTCCGCTCGATCTGCGCACCAAGGCCAGACATGAGCGGCTCGAAGATCGGAAAGGACGTGGCGATGGGCGCGCCGTCGTCAACACTGACCGGCGCCTGCGCCGCCATGCCCAAGACCATGAACGACATGGCGATGCGGTGATCCAGTTGCGCTTTCGCCGTGCCGCCGCCGGGCACGCCCTCCGGCCCCAAGCCATGCACGGTCATGAAGTCCTCGCCTTCCTCCACCGTGACACCGTTCGCCTCCAGCCCGCGCGCCATGGCGTCGATCCGGTCGCTTTCCTTCACGCGAAGCTCTTTTACGCCGACCATCTCGGTCTTGCCTTGGGCAAAGGCCGCGACGACGGAAAGCACCGGGTATTCGTCGATCATGCTCGCTGCCCGCTCTTCCGGCACGCGAACACCCTTCATGTCGGGCGAGAACCGCGCGCGCAGGTCGGCAACGGGTTCGCCCCCCTCCTCGCGCTCGTTCTCATAAACGAGGTCCGCGCCCATCTCGCGCAAGGTGGTGAACAGACCCGCGCGGGTCGGGTTCAGCCCGATGTTCGGCACGAGCACATCCGATCCGGGCGTGATGAGCGCCGCGCACACCGGGAAAGCCGCTGACGACGGGTCGCGGGGCACGGCGATGGTCTGTGGTTTCAGTTCGGGTTGCCCTTTGAGCGTAATGACCCGTCCCTCGTCGCCGTCCTCGACGGTCAGGTCCGCACCGAACCCGACGAGCATCCGCTCGGTGTGGTCGCGCGTCGCTTCCTTCTCGATCACCACGGTTTCGCCCGGCACGTTCAGACCGGCCAGGAGCACGGCGGATTTCACCTGTGCCGAGGGCATCGGCACGGTGTAGCGCACCGGCATCGGATCGCGCGCGCCGACGATGGTCATGGGAAGCCGCCCGCCGGTGCGCCCGTATGCCGCCGCGCCGAACAACCCGATTGGATCAGTGATCCGCCCCATCGGGCGCGACCGCAGCGAGGCGTCGCCCGTAAACGTCACGGTGATCGGCGAGGTCGCCATGCAGCCCATGATAAGCCGAACGCCGGTGCCTGCATTGCCGCAGTCGATCACGTCCTCCGGCTCCATGAACCCGCCCACGCCAACCCCGTGGATCGACCATTCACCATCGCCGTGCCGCGTCACCTCGGCCCCGAAATCGCGCATCGCCTGCGCGGTGCCAAGCACGTCTTCACCTTCCAGAAGCCCGGTGACCCTGGTTTCGCCCACGGCCATCGCGCCAAGGATCAACGCGCGGTGCGAAATGGATTTGTCACCCGGCACCTCCGCCACGCCGGTCAGCGGGCCGGATTTGCGGGAGGTCATGGGGATAGGGTCGCCGTGGCCGGACATGGAATGCTCCTCACTCAGTCCTTGGGCTGATAGCGCAACCTGCGCGCTGGGTCCACGGCGGTTTGCGCGTCGGTTCAGATACGCCGAAACGTCATGTAATGCGGCACCCGCCCCTCGCGCAGCGCCTTCTGTTCATACCGCGTGGACAGCCAGTCACCCCAAGCCTCGCGCCAATCGCCCGGACGCTCGGCCAGCCATTCGAAACCGGCGCGCGGAACTTCTTCCATCGTCTGGCGCACGTAATCCGGAATATCCGTCGCCACGCGAAACTCGGCGCCCGGTTTCAGCACGCGGTGCAGTGGCTCCAGGTGCTCGGGCGTCACGAACCGGCGGCGATGGTGGCGCTTCTTCGGCCATGGGTCGGGATAAAGCAGGAAGGCCTTGGAAATAGACGCGTCCGGCAAGACGTCCATCAAATCGCGCGCGTCGCCGGGATGCACCCGGATGTTCGTCGCCTCGGATTTGCGCAGTTTTCCGAGCATCGCCGCCACGCCATTCACGAAGGGTTCACACCCGATGATGCCAACGTCGGGATAGGTTTCGCCCTGATGCACAAGGTGCTCGCCCGCCCCGAAACCCACTTCGAGCCAGACATCCCGGTCGCCGAAAACAGCGCCCAGATCGAGCTTGGTGCGGTCCGGGTTCTCTTCCCAACCGACATTGGCAAGCCCCACGCGAGGCAGGTCTTCGTCCAGATAGGCCTGTTGCGCCGGGCGCATGCCCTTGGTCTTGAAGCGGCCATAGAAGTTGCGCCACGGGGCGCCGGAGGGATGCGTGTCTTGGGTCATGTGGCCTCCTAGCCCTCCGTGCGGCAGGGATCAAGCCATGCCGCAAAGCTGCGCATTTTCGCACATAACCTGTCCAATATTGGGGAATTAACAGCGAAAGCGCACCGATCTAAACGAAGCCATCTTCAATCGAGACCAACACAAACAGGACAAAATTCCATGCAAAACGCACTCACCTACGCCGCCCCGCTGGGCCGCCTTCTTCTCTCTTTCATGTTCATCCTCTCCGGCTTCCAGAAAATCACCGGTTACGCCGGGACGCAGGGCTACATGGAGATGATGGGCGTGCCGGGTGGCCTGCTTCCCATCGTCATCCTCGTCGAAGTCGTCGGCGGCATCGCGCTTCTGATCGGCTGGCAAGCCCGTTGGGCCGCGCTCGCGCTCGCCGGCTTCTCGCTCGTGTCCGGCGTCTTGTTCCACCTTATCCCTTCTTTCGGGATGGAAGACGCGATGGCCGCACAGGCGCAGATGATTTCCTTCATGAAGAACGTCACCATCGCAGGCGGCATGTTGATGGTCGTGGCATTCGGACCCGGCGCGTGGTCGGTGTCCAAGCGCGAACCTCTGCTCGCTCCGGCTGAATAATCCAGACCCGGAAAAGAAAAGCGCCCCCGTCCGTCGGATGGGGGCGCCTTGCATTTAGGATCTGTTGAGGATCAGACCGCTTTTTTCAACGCCTCGACGAGGTCCGTTTTCTCCCACGAGAAGCCGCCATCGCCTTCCGGCTCCCGCCCGAAATGACCGTAGGCCGCCGTGCGTTGATAGATCGGCTTGTTCATCCCGAGGTGTTCACGAATGCCGCGCGGGGTCAGGTTCATGACCTCGGCCGCAGCCTTCTCGATCGCCGCTTCGTCCACTTTGCCGGTGCCGTAGGTGTCGATGTAAATCGACAGCGGCTTGGCCACCCCGATGGCATAAGACAGTTGCAGCGTGCATTTGTCGGCAAGCCCCGCGGCCACGACGTTCTTCGCAAGGTAACGGGCCGCGTAAGCCGCCGAGCGGTCCACCTTGGTCGGGTCTTTGCCCGAGAAGGCGCCGCCGCCATGCGGGGCGGCGCCGCCATAGGTGTCCACGATGATCTTGCGCCCGGTCAGGCCCGCGTCACCGTCCGGCCCACCGATCACGAATTTACCCGTCGGGTTTACGTGCCACTCGGTCTCGTCGGTGATCCACTCTTCCGGCAGAACCTCGGTGATGTAGGGTGTCACCAGATCGCGCACGTCCTGCGAGGTCATGCTCGCGTCCATGTGCTGCGTCGACAGCACGAGCGAGGTCACCGCGACGGGCTGACCGTTTTCATAGCGCATGGAAAGCTGGCTCTTGGCATCGGGGCCAAGCTTGTCGACGCCTTCGTATTTGCGCGCTTCGGCCAGCCGCTTGAGGATCTTGTGAGCATAGAGGATCGGGGCGGGCATGAGCGCGTCGGTCTCGTTCGTGGCATGACCGAACATGATCCCCTGGTCGCCGGCGCCCTCGTCCTTTTTGTCGCCTGCATCGACGCCCTGCGCGATGTCGACGGATTGAGCGTGAAGGTAGTTGTCCACCTTCATGTTGGCCCAGTGAAAACCCTTCTGTTCATAACCGATGTCTTTCACGCAATCGCGCGCGATCTGTTCGACACGCTCCAGAACGCTGCCCGGGCCACGCACCTCGCCGCCGATGATGACGCGGTCGGTCGTGGCAAATGCTTCGCAGGCCACGCGGGAATAGGGGTCCGCGTCGAGAAAGGCATCGAGGACGGCGTCGGAAATGCGGTCGCAGACCTTATCCGGGTGGCCCTCGGAAACGGATTCCGAAGTGAAGACGTAGTTGGATCGTGCCATGAAAAGTGCTCCGTTGTGATAACCCTGCCACGTCAGGAAGCCGTTGTGACAGTTGACCCCATGGCGTTACCGCCCCGCGGTCCCCCGGTCAATGCGTTTCATCCACCCTGCGACGCCAAGGCCCGCCAACACGACAAATGACAAGACCACGAGCGGCATATCCCCAATCCTTGAATAAAAGGTATCTGGCAAAGCACGGGGCAGGTCCGCTTCAATGGCACCCGCCTCGCCCAGCGGCAGGCTCGCGGTCACCCGGCCAGTGGCGTCGATCATTGCGCTGATGCCGGTGTTGGCCGCGCGCGCGATGGGCAGGCCGAACTCGATGGCGCGAAACCGCGCTTGAACCAGATGCTGCTGCGGCCCGGAAAAGGTTCCGAACCACGCATCGTTCGTCGCCTGCAAGATCCAGTCGGCCCGGGTCTCTGCGCCACGGATGTCCCGCGGGAAAATCATCTCGTAACAGATCAGCGGCAGGATCGCGCCGAGGTCGTCGGGCAGTGGTTTCACCAATGGTCCCGGTCCGGGCGCATAGCCATTGCCGTCCTGCTGCGCAAAGCCGTAGATGCCGAACCGGGCGGCGAGGTTGCCGAGCGGCACGTATTCCCCGAACGGCACCAGATGGTGCTTGTCATATACCCAGACCGGCTCACCCGGTCCCTCGTAAAGCGCCAGCGCATTGCGCCACGTCCGCCCTTCGACACGCTGGATACCCGCGACCAGCGGGGCCGGCGCGGCCGCCTCCGCCGCCATGCGTTCCAGTTCCGGGGCACGTCCCAGAGGCGACGGGATCGAGGTTTCCGGCCAGATCACCAGGTCGGCCGTCCCGTCATGAGCGGAAAGCGCCACGGCCCGCTCGAAGAAGGTCATGATCCAATCCTGATCCCACTTCAGATGTTGCGGGGCGTTCGGTTGCACCAATCGCACGATCTTTCCGGTGTTGCCGGGAGCGTCCGGTGAAATGACCATGGAGATCACTGCCACGCTGGCCACCGCCGCGAACCAGCCGATGCGCCCCCAACGCGAGGCGACCGCAGGCCAGATCGCCGCTCCGAGAGCCACCGTCAGCGCGCTCAACCCATAGACACCGATCACGCGGGCCAGCCCGGCAACGGGCGTGTCGATCCAGATCAGCCCCGGTCCGCCCCATGGAAAGCCACCGAAGATCCAGCCGCGCAGAAGCTCTGCCACCCCAATCGCCGCGCCAAGCGCCAGCCAGAACACCCGACCGCGCGACAGTTTCATCGCGCCCCAGCCGGCCAGCCCCCAGAAAAGCGCCATGCCCCCGGCCATGAAAAACAGGGCGAAGGGAGCCATCCACCCATGCCGCGCAATGTCGACGAGGAATGGCTGGATGATCCAGATGAGCGTGACGGTGAAATACCCAAGCCCCAGCGACCATGTCGCAAAGCCCGCCCATCGTGCCGTCGGCGCCCGACCGATCAAGGCCGCGCCCAGCGCCAGCCCGATCAATGTCGCTGGAAAAACGCCGAACGGTGCCTGGCCAAGTGCGGCAATGGCACCGACGATCGCGCCTGTCAGCAGGACACGCCACCGCCGGACATATTGACGCTCGAACCAAAGCCCGGCGTCCGCCCTCAGCGCGGTTTCACGCGCCATCCGAGCCGTCAGTCTTGCCAGCCTTTCTCAACCGCAGCCGTTTGATCCGGCGCGGATCGGCGTCGATCACTTCGAACTCCGCGCCCGTGTGATGCTCGATGATTTCGCCCCGGGCCGGCACACGACCGGCCGCAAGGAAAACGACGCCGCCCATCGTGTCGATCTCATCCTCGTCCTCCGGTTCACCGCGCAACGTAATGCCGGTGGCCTCTTCGAACTCGTCCAGAGGCGCGCGGCTTTCCACAAGCCAGGTGCCCGCCGGTTCCTCGACCCAGAGCTGGCCCTCTTCCAGGTCATGCTCATCCTCGATCTCACCGATCACCTGCTCGACAAGGTCTTCGAGCGTGACCAGCCCGTCGACCCCGCCGTATTCGTCGATGACCAGCGCCATATGCATCCGCTCGGTCTGCATTTTCTGAAGCAGCACGCCAATCGGCATCGACGGGGGCGCATAGATCAGGGGCCGCAGGAGCGCGGCCATATCGAAATCGCCCGGCGTTCCGTTGAACCCGTATTTCAGCGCGACGTCCTTGAGGTGGAGAAGCCCGATGGGCGTATCCAACGTGCCGCGAAACACCGGCACCCGCGTGTTCCCGCTATCGCGAAACACTTCGACCAGATCGTCCAGAGAGATATCTTCCGCGACCGCGACAATTTCCGCGCCGGGGATCATCACGTCCTCGACCCGCATGCTTCTAAGGTTGCCGATGCCCGGAATGAGCGCACGGGGCAGGCCCGTGGTGTCGAACCTCGTCGCACCGTCCTCCGGTTCTTCCACGTCCGAGGGGCTTAAGGCCCCGATGATCCGGCCGAAAAACCCTTCCGACCCCTTGCTTTCGTCTTCATCCTGCGCGCCATGCGCTGCGCTAGAAGATCCGTCAGTTTCGCCCATTTTTCCTTTTCCAGAAGCTCGAAGATCACGTCTCCGTCTGTCCATATGGGTCCGCCAGACCCAGTTTGCCAAGTATTTCCACTTCGAGCGCCTCCATGAGAGCCGCATCTTTATCGTCGACGTGGTCATAACCCAACAGGTGTAACAGCCCGTGAACGATCAGATGGGTCACATGGTCGCCCAACCGTTTGCCCTGTTCCTTCGCTTCCCGTGCACAGGTTTCATAGGCAATGGCGATATCGCCAAGCTCGGGATCACTGGGCGGATCAGGCGGTCCGCCGGGATCGAGCGACGCGCGCTCTTCGCTCGGCCAGGATAGCACGTTGGTCGGCGCGTGTTTGCCGCGAAACTCGGTGTTGAGCTCTGCGATCCGCGCGTCGTTGCAGCCCATCAGGCAAGCCTCTGCGCCGTCCTCCAGCCCCATGTGAACGAACAGCGCACGGAAGGCGTCGGTTGCCAAGGCTTCCAGCCCCACCTCCGTCCAGCGGTCGTCTTCGATGATCACGTCAATATTCATGGCGCCCTCCTACTCCGAAGCCGGGGCCGGGAAAAGCGAAGATGGGCGGTATTTTGCCATGATCACCCCCCTAGGAGGTCAGGCAGACCTGACGTGGTCAGCCTGTGAACCACGAAGGTGCCGGACGCTTCAGCGACCGACACCTATTGCAATGGTCTTGAGCAATCAGCCCTTGGCCGGGTCCGCCGCGTCGTAGGCGTCGATGATCTTCCCGACCAGCGGGTGACGCACCACGTCCTTGGCGGTGAAGTAGTTGAACGCGATCTCATCAATGCCTTTCAGCAGGCTTTCCGCATCGCGCAACCCGGAGTTCACGCCGCGCGGCAGATCGACCTGCGACCGGTCGCCGGTGATGACCATCCGCGAGCCTTCGCCCAGGCGGGTCAGAAACATCTTCATCTGCATCGTGGTCGCGTTCTGCGCCTCGTCCAGCACGACGAAGGCATTGGACAGCGTCCGCCCCCGCATGAAGGCCAGGGGCGCGATTTCGATCCGCTTCTCGAAGATCAGCTTCTCGACCTGCTTCGCGGGCAGGAAATCGTTCAGCGCGTCATAGAGCGGCTGCATGTAGGGGTCGACCTTGTCCTTCATGTCGCCCGGTAGGTAGCCGAGCTTCTCCCCCGCTTCGACCGCGGGGCGCGACAGCAGAATGCGGTCGACATGGCCGGAGATGAACATGTTCACCCCGACCGCCACCGCGAGATAGGTCTTGCCGGTGCCCGCAGGTCCGATCCCGAAGGCCAGTTCCTTCTTGAACAGGCTCTTCACATAGGCTTTCTGCGCGTCGGTGCGCGGCTCGACCAGCTTCTTGCGCGTCTTGATCTCGACCCGCCCGCCCTTGAAGAGCTCCATCTGGGCATCCGGGCCCGCCGGCTCATCGTGCTGGTCCATCCGGATTTCGCCGTCGATATCGCCAGCTTCGATCTGTTTACCTTGCTCCAAGCGTTGATACAGCGCCTGCAGGACCGCTGCCGCCTGACCACGAGCCGTCCCGTCGCCGACGATAGCCAAGTGGTTGCCACGGCGCAGAATATGCACGTTCAACTGATGTTCGATCTGGGCGAGGTTTCGGTCGAATTCCCCGCATAGGTCGATGAGCAGCCTATTGTCGGGAAACTCCAACAGGGTTTCGTGAATGTCTTCGGGTTTCGGCGGGTTCAGCGCATCTAGTCCCAAGTATATCTCCGTTTCACGGGTGCCTATACAAGTTATGGTGCGCCCGCTTCTGCCGTCACGCAAGCCCTAGTGGAAAAATTTCACACTATTTACACAAAATGGCCGCGCACAGATCCGTGCACGGCCATTTCTTGAGCGGTTTGCGAACCGGCTTACGGCAACCAGTCCGAAAGGTCGGGCGAGGAGCGCCATTCGCCGATGACGGCGCCGCGAGGAAGCTCGTTGGAACAGCGCGGCAGGCCCGATTTCGGGTCAGACCGGACGCTGCCATAGCCTTCGACACCTTCGTCCACGATCCAGGCTTCACACCCGTCGGGCAACACGGCCACAGCCGCGACGCCGTCGCGCGGCCCGGGACTGTCACCGAGGGTGCGGTCGTGGTTGGTCGCAATCAGTTTCGGGGCGCCGCCGTCGTAGGCAGTAGACTGACACGCGGCCAGAGCGATCGGCGCGACAAGCGCCAGCAGAGCGGTTTTCTTCATCATGGGTTCGGGTACCTGTAGCAAACGATTTCAACACGACGGTTTTTCTGCATGTTCGCTGCGGAATTGTTGGGCGCGACGGGGCGGCGTTCGCCAAAGCCCACGACCCGGTCAACGACCGCACCGGACGAACGGGCGACTTGTGCCACCGTGTTCGCTCGGTTTTGCGACAGGCGCATGTTATACTCATCCGACGCGCGGCTGTCGGTGTGCCCGTAAACCGCATAGGCAAAGGCCCCGGCCGAGGCGAAGAACTTGCGCAACCATGCCTGCCCCTGGTTCGTCAGCTTGTAGCTATCGGTGTGGAACAGCACGTCCGAGTTCTGAACGGCGCAGGTGTTTTTCTCAAGGCACATGTGGCGTCCCGTTTTGGGATCACGGCGCGAAACCATGTACCCTTCGAGACCACCGTCCGACCACCAATGCATGCAGCCATCCGGGTCCACCCAGAGGCCCCAGTTGATCTTGCCGGTCACGGTAACTTGCGATTGTGCCTCGGCAGGCGTGGTCACCCCACCGGCAGCAGCGAGCCCGAGAACAGCCGCCATGGCTGCCGTTCTGAGCGTCGAGAATACCCGATACTTCACGTTAAATCCCCCAAATGGCCGTGTGGCATACGGCGCAGCGTTTATGGGAACGAGTTAACCCGATGCTTTTTCACATGTAAATGCCAAGCCCCCGGAAATCGTGGCTAAGCCGTGGACATTCCACATCATTTAGTGGGTATTTTCGCCGATTCTTGAAAAGACCGCTGCATGTCGCGGATTCAGAGAGCCAAGCACAACCGGCTTACACCAATTCGCCAGCCAGGGAATTTGGCCCGGCTTCGGTGATTCTCACGCGGCGCAAATCGCCCGGAGCGATTCCCTCGGCGGTGACGTGCACCGCATGGAGGTAGTCGGATTTCCCGACCATCTGCCCCGGCATCCGGCCCGGTTTCTCGAACAACACGCCAACTTCGCGCCCCACCATGCTCTCCATCACCTCGCGCGCCTGATCGTTGATCAGCGCCTGAAGCCGCTGGAGGCGATCCGAGGACACAGCCTCATCGACGAGCGGGCGTTCGGCGGCAGGCGTGCCCGGGCGGGTCGAATATTTGAACGAAAACGCCTGCCCGTAACCGACCGCGCGGATAAGCGACATGGTGTCCTCGAAATCCGCGTCGGTCTCTTCCGGGAACCCGACGATGAAATCGCCCGAGATCAGGATATCCGGCCGCGCCGCCCGGATGCGCTCGATCAGCCGAAGATATTGCTCGGCGGTGTGCGAGCGGTTCATACGCTTCAGGATCTTGTCCGATCCTGACTGCACCGGCAGGTGCAGGTAGGGCATGAGCTTCTTGCAGGTGCCATGCGCTTCGATCAGGTCGTCTTCCATGTCGTTGGGGTGCGAGGTGGTGAAGCGTATGCGCTCCAACCCGTCGATCTCATCAAGCGCCCAGATCAGTTTGGCGAGCGACCACGTCCCGCCCGGCCCCTCACCGTGGTAGGCGTTGACGTTCTGCCCAAGAAGCGTGATCTCCTTCACGCCCCGCGCCACCAGCTCGCGCGCTTCCCGCAGGATACGGTCGACCGGGCGGCTCACTTCGGCGCCGCGCGTATAGGGCACCACGCAGAAGGCGCAGAATTTGTCGCAGCCCTCCTGGACCGTCAGGAACGCCGCCGGTGCGCGCGTCGCGGTCGGGCGGTTCTTCAGCTTTTCGAATTTGTCCTCGAGCGGGAAATCCGTATCGACCGGCTTCTCACCCGCCTCCACCTTGGCCACCATGTCCGGAAGGCGGTGATAGGTCTGCGGCCCGACCACGAGGTCGACCATCGGCTGGCGCCGCATGATCTCCTGGCCCTCGGCCTGCGCAACACAGCCCGCGACCCCGATTTTCAGATCCGGCTTCGCCGCTTTCAGGTCCTTGAACCGGCCCAGTTCCGAATAGACCTTCTCGGCGGCCTTTTCGCGGATATGGCAAGTGTTCAGAAGGATCATATCCGCCTGGTCGGGACTGTCGACTTCCTCATATCCTTCGCCGCCCATGGCCTCGGCCATCCGTTCGCTGTCATAGACGTTCATCTGGCACCCATAGGTGCGGATGAAGAGCTTTTTGGTGTTGGTCGGGGTCTCGGACATGGCGCGCGCTCCGGGATGAAATCAAGGGCGCGTCCTACCGCAGAAGCCCCCGCCCCGCAACATCTGGCGCGCCTCTTGCCTGTGGACCCGGTTTCAAGGATTGTTTACCAAACCGGAACGATCCGGGGATAAAAGGCAGGACATGCGGTTTTCGTCACTTTCCGAGTTCATCGACAAAGGCAAGGACGCGCTGGCCAAGGGGCCGGTCGCGCTGATTTTCGTCGAGGACCTGGTCGAGGTGGAAAGCACGATCCGCTACCACCAGCTGACCGGCTTCCCCTCCATCGTCGTCTTTGCCCCCATCGAACTGGAATTGCCCCTGTCGCTCGAACGCGACATCACCCGCGTCGACTACCCCGTGATCGACGTGACGGACGTCCAGACCGCGGTCGACGCCTGTAACGAGGCAGCCCCGGGGGTCTGGTTCTACTATTGCTACAACGCGGAATACCTGTTCTTCCCGTTCTGCGAAACGCGCAATGTGAACGAGCTCCTGGTCTTTCACACCGAAGAGCGCCGCGACGCGATGCTCACCTACGTGATCGACCTCTACGCCGACGACCTGCACCGCTACCACAACGCCGTGTCGCTCGATCACGCGTGGCTCGACAAATCCGGCTACTACGCGCTCGGGCGCGCCGACCCGGAAAACCACAACTACCCGAAAGAACGCCAGCTCGATTTTTTTGGAGGGCTGCGCTGGCGATACGAAGAGCACGTCCCGAAGGACAAGCGCAAGATCGACCGTGTCGGTCTGTTCCGCGCCAAACCGGGGCTGCATCTGCGCGACGATCACACCTTCACGGACGAGGAATACAACACCTACGCCTGCCCATGGCACAACAACCTGACCGCCGCGATCGCAAGCTTTCGCACCGCCAAAGCCTTGAAAACCAACGCCGGTTCGACCTTCGACATCCCGACGTTCAAGTGGCACAACTCGGTGCCGTTCGAATGGACGAGCCAGCAGCTTCTGGACCTCGGCCTCATGGAACCGGGACAATGGTTCTGAGCGGTATACCCCCTGCCCGGCCCGATCGGCGCTGATACCCCCACCTTGGCGCCGCGCCGCTCCACCAAAGCCATCGAACAGCTCCCGGTTTACATCTGATCACCGGTTCTTATGTTCAGGGGGAACCCTGCAAGCACCTGCGCAACCCCGTGGCCTTGCGAAATTCATTCCCAAAGATCGAGAGGTCCCATGACCGAAGCCAAATCGGGCGATACCGTCCGCATCCATTATACCGGCACGCTGAACGACGGCACCGTGTTCGACTCGAGCCAGGGGCGCGACCCGCTCGAATTCACTGTCGGCTCGGGTCAGATCATTCCCGGCCTCGACAAGGCCATCCCCGGCATGGCGCCGGGCGAGCAGAAATCCGTTCCGGTTCCGGCCGACGAAGCCTATGGCCCGCACCACCCCGAAGGCGTGACGCAGGTGCCGCGCGGCGACATCCCGGACGACATTCCGCTGGAAGAAGGGATCATGCTCCAGATGTCCACGCCGGACGGCAAGCAAGTCCCGGTTACCGTGACCGAAGTCACCGAAGCCCAGGTGACCATCGACGCCAACCATCAACTGGCGGGCAAGGATCTGACCTTCGACATCGAACTGGTCGAAATCGCCTGATCCAAGGAGAGTTTTCGAATTGCCTGGCGGCAATCCGACCGACGCGGGCGCGATGCGCCCGCGTTTTTTTTTGGATATTTTTGGCACGATGAAAGGGAAATGCCGCACGTCCAAGAGACCGGCGCGCAGCCGGATCCCGGTCAGATCAGGACTTCGATTTCAGCCGAATGACCACGTCCACCTTGGAAATCTCGGCCCCGTCCGGCGCTTTGGGGAGCGCGGCGATTTCCAGCCCTTCCTTGGGCGCATCCTGGAGCCGCCCGTCGTCTTCCCAGAAGAAATGCGGGTGGTTCGTCGTGTTGGTGTCGAAATAGCCCTTGGTGCCGTTCACGAGGATTTCCCGAAGCAGGCCCGCTTCGGAAAAAGACTTCAGCGTGTTGTAAACCGTCGCCAGGGACACTTGTTCGCCCGCCTCCCGGCTGGCTTCGAACAGGCTTTCGGCGGTCACATGACGATGCTCGCCATCGCCCACAAGCAGCTTCGCCAGCGCGACACGCTGACGCGTCGGTCGCAAGCCGGCGGTCGATAGCCAGTCTTTTGAATTCTGCGTTGCCTGACACTCAGTCATGAACCATCCTCGTGCTTGGGTCACCCGGTTATATCGCCATTCGCGCCTGATTTTCAATGCGGTTCACGTTCCGGCGCCCCGCCCAGACCCCGCCCCGACCCGGCGGCACACTTGCACCGTCTGAGGCGCGGGTGATAGAGGGAGACGACCAATTTCACCACACGGGGGCCTGATGGCTGATTTTCCGACAAGTTTCGACAAGGACGACCTTCTGAAATGCGCCGCGGGCGAGCTTTTCGGCCCCGGAAACGCGCAGCTTCCAGCGCCGCCCATGCTGATGATGGACCGGATCACGGACGTGTCGGCCGATGGCGGCCAACACGGCAAAGGTCACATCGTCGCGGAATTCGACATCACTCCGGACCTGTGGTTCTTCGACTGCCATTTCCCCGGCAACCCGATCATGCCCGGCTGTCTTGGACTCGACGGCCTGTGGCAATTGACCGGCTTCAACCTCGGCTGGCGCGGCTGGCAGGGACGCGGCTATGCGCTTGGCGTCGGTGAAGTGAAGCTCAAGGGCATGGTGCGTCCGGACCGCAAGATGCTGACCTACACCATCGACTTCACCAAGGCGGTGCAGACCCGCCGCCTGACCATGGGCGTCGCCGACGGGATCGTGGAAGCGGACGGCGAAGTGATTTACGAAGTCAAGGACATGAAGGTCGCGCTCTCTGAGAGCTGATCAGGGAACGGGCGCAACCAGAAAAGGAGACACCATGCAACGTGTCGTCGTAACCGGTCTTGGAATCGTGTCGCCCATCGGCGTCGGCACGGACGAGGTCACGGCATCGCTGAAAGCGGGCCGCTCCGGCATCACAGCCAATGAAGACATGGTCGAACACGGGTTCCGCAGCCAGATCGCGGGCGCCGTGGATATCGACCTGAAAGAGCACGTCGACAAGCGCGCGCTTCGGTTCATGGGACCGGGGGCAGGCTATGCCTACCTGTCCATGGAACAGGCGATCGCCGACGCGGGGCTTGAGGAAAGCGACGTCGTGAACGAGCGAACCGGGCTGATCGCAGGCTCGGGCGGCCCCTCGACCTCCGCGATGTTCGCCGCCCACCAGACGGTGCTCAAGTCCGGCAGCCCGAAACGCATCGGTCCCTTCGCGGTGCCGAAGTGCATGTCCTCCACGATCTCGGCCAACCTCGCCACACAATACAAGATCAAGGGCATCAACTACTCGATCACCTCGGCCTGCTCGACCTCGCTCCACTGTATCGGCAGTGCCGCCGAGCAAATCATGATGGGCAAGCAGGACGTCATGTTCGCAGGCGGCGCGGAAGAGCTCGACTGGACCCTGTCCTGCCTGTTCGACGCGATGGGCGCCATGTCCTCCAAGTTCAACGACACGCCGGACAAGGCCTCTCGCGCGTTCGATGCGGACCGGGACGGGTTCGTCATCGCGGGCGGTGGCGGCATCGTGGTGCTGGAAAGCCTGGATCATGCGCTCGCACGCGGCGCGAAAATCTATGCCGAAGTCACGGGTTTCGCCGCGACCTCGGACGGCCACGACATGGTCGCGCCCTCGGGCGAAGGCGGTGAACGCGCCATGAAGCTCGCCCTCTCGACCCTGCCCGAAGATCGGAAAGTGGGCTATATCAACGCCCACGGCACCTCGACCCCGGTCGGCGATGTCGGAGAAGTGCAAGCTGTGCGGCGCACTTTCGGGGAAGGCTCCACCCCGCTCATCAGTTCGACCAAGTCGATGACCGGCCACGCCCAGGGCGCTGCCGGCGCGATGGAGGCGATCTTCTCGCTCCTCATGCTGAAAAACGATTTCATCACCCCGTCGATCAACGTCGAGACCCTTGATCCGGCGATCAACGCGAACGAGATTGCAACCAGCCTCATCGAAAACGCGGGCCTCGACACGGTGATGACCAACAGCTTCGGTTTTGGCGGCACCAATGGCTCGATGCTGCTGAGCAAGTATCACGATTAAGACCAAGGGACGGATGGAGGGGACATGGCGGACTTGATGACCGGGAAGCGCGGCCTGATTATGGGGGTCGCCAATGAGCGTTCCATCGCATGGGGCATCGCGAAAGCGATGGCCGCCGAAGGCGCGGAACTGGCCTTTTCCTACCAGGGCGAAGCCTTTGGCAAGCGGGTTCAACCTCTTGCCGAGAGCTTGGGCTCGGACCTTCTCGTCGACATGGATGTCACCGACGACGCCTCGCTCGACGCGGGCTTCGACGCGCTCTGGGAGCGGTGGGACAAGATCGACTTCCTTGTCCATGCCATCGCCTATTCCGACAAGTCGGAACTGACCGGCCGGTTCCTGAATACCTCGCGTGAGAACTTCAAGAACTCGCTGGAGATCTCCTGCTACTCCTTCATCGAAGTCGCCCGTCGCGTGGCCCCCAAGATGACCGAGGGCGGCACGATGATGACCATGACCTACGGCGGCTCGAACCGCGTGACGCCCTACTATAACGTGATGGGCGTGGCGAAAGCGGCGCTGGAAGCCACGGTGCGCTACATGGCCAACGATCTGGGTCAGGACGGCATCCGCGTGAACGCGATCAGCCCCGGTCCGATGAAGACCCTCGCAGGCGCGGCCATCGGCGGCGCGCGCAAGACCTTCCGCCACACGGAAACCAACAGCCCGATGCGCAAGAACGCGACGCTGGAAGCAATCGGCGGCACCGCCGTCTACCTCGCCTCCGACTACGGCGCCTGCACCACGGGCGAAATCATCACGGTCGACGCGGGCTTCCACGTTCTCGGCATGCCGCAGCCCGAGAATCTCTGATGCGCGCCGTCACCTATGACCGGTTCGGCCCGGCGGGTGAGGTGCTCACGCTCGAAAACCTGCCGACACCCACGCCGCAACCGGGCGAAGTGCTCGTGCGTCTGGAAACCTCCGGCGTGAATCCGTCGGACGCCAAGGCCCGCTCCGGCGCGCGGCCCGGCGTCACCAAGCCACCCTTTCCAAAGATCATCCCGCACAGTGACGGCGCCGGTGTGATCGAAGCGGTTGGCGAGGGTGTCGATGCGGCCCGGTTCGGCAGTCGCGTCTGGATCTGGAACGGCCAGTGGCAACGCGCCTTCGGCACCGCCGCCGATTACATCGCCCTGCCCGAGGCACAGGCCGTGCCGCTCCCCGAAACCACCAGTTTCACCGAAGGCGCCGTGCTCGGCATCCCGGCGCTGACCGCCGTCCATGCGGTTCTGGGCCGAGGCGGTGTCGCCGGGCAAACCGTGCTGGTCTCCGGCGGGGCGGGCACAGTCGGACGGCTCGCGATCCAGATCGCCAAGGCCCACGGGGCCGACGTGATCGCGACCGCGCGCGGCGCCGGGATCGAGGCCGCAAAGGCTGCCGGGGCGGATCACGTGTTGGACTACCGCTCGGACAGTCTCGCGGCCGACATTCTCGATGCGACCGGCGGCAGGCTGGTCGACCAGGCCATCGAAGTCGAATTCGGTCAAAACATCGACATGCTGGCCGAGGTCATGGCCCCGCACGGACGCATCGCCGCCTACGGCTCGGCCCGCAACCTCACCCCGGCTCTGCCCTACAACCCGCTCATGTTCAAAGCGCTGACCATCGACATGGTGCTGGTCTATATCCTGACCGACGCGCAACGTGCGTCTGCCATCACGGCGTTGACCGCGCTCCTGGAGGCCCGCGCCCTCGACCTGCGCATCGCCGCCGAGTTGCCGCTTGCGGAGTGTGCCAAGGCCCACGATCTCGTCATGAGCGAAGGACGCCAAGGCTCCGTGGTTCTCAAGATCTGACAGCCGACACGGCCAAGCGCCTCACTCGTGATCCTTGTCGATCACCAAAGGCCGCATTGCATCGCGGCCCTCGGTAATCTTCCGGCGACTGTCCGCCCATCTGTCCACGAAGTCGCATTCGTCCCCGTAGTCCATGAAGCCCCCATAGTGGTCATGCGCGCCCTCCCAACGGCGGGAATGCTTGATCGGGCACCAATAGGCCTCGGTCCGCGCTGCTACTTCCCGCGCATAGGAGACGACACCATTACCGTAGCCGCAGTAGAGGCAATTGAATTTCTGCACCCAGTTCAGATAGGGGAGCCGATGCCGGTCGATGACGATATGCTCGGCGCGGCGCACTTTCGGGATGCCGTAGACTGGAAAGCAGATCCACATGTAGAGCGTGATCCACAGATCCATCAGGACAAAAAGCACGATCAGCGAATAGATGACCGGCGCAGTAATTACGTTCTTCGGCCGGATCGAGGCGGCGTAGTCCCGGAATCGTTGCCGCGCCGCCCGTTGCCGGTCACGGATTTCCTGGTCAAACACCAATCGTCCCCGTTCAATGCGCCCACCCAGCGCCTCGCGTCGCCGCGCATATTCTTTTTCCAACGCATCACGGGTTTCAAACGCACGCGCGCGAAGTGTCTCCAAAGTCACGGACATCACGATCTCCCGGTCGATTTCAGCAACAATTAACAGTTGCTGGGCCAGTTTGATGCGACCTTGTGATGGAAACAATCCGTTTCCGCCTTAAACGTTGTCCAAATAAGGCAATTCAGACCATAAAGGGGCAAGGCCGCTCGTGATCCGGTTCATCTCTCCGAGCGGCCTCCTGTGAATTCTCGAGGTCACATGACCTTTTTTCTGCTCTCCATGGTTCTGGTCGTCGCTACGGTTTCCGTAGCGAGACCGGCCTTGGTGGGGCAGTCGCCCGTTCCTGTCACCGGCGTCACCGCACCCCATATGCTCGCCATCATGGCGGTGCTGATCGTGGTCGCGCTGCTCTTTGGTCCCGTCTCGGCACTCGCGCTCCTGACGGCTCACCTGCTGCACGAGCTGGGGCTCGTCATCGCGCACCGGCTCGCTGGACATCGCGATGTGCGGTTTCGCATGTTGCCGACGCCGCTTTCCGGCCCGGTCAGCGGCGAAACCCACGACACCGATCTGTCCGCGCTCTTTGTGCGCCTCTTCGGCACCGGGTTCAGCCTTGCGCCCATGGTCGCAGCCTTTGCGCTCGCCGACCTCACGCTGGCCAGCAAATTCGCGCCGCTGTCACCGCTCTTCGGATCGCTGGCGCTCTTCATCGGGGCTTACAATTTCGTGGCGCTTCTTCCGGTCTGGCCGCTGACCGGCGGGCATATCGTGCGCCTTCTCATGCGGCCCCAGGTCCCCAAGGTCAGCCCGCTCCCCGCCTTGGCCTTTTGTATGAGCCTCACGGCGCTCGCCTGGTCGTTGGGCTCGCTCCTTCTGTTTATCGTCGCGCTCTGCATGGCGCTGGCCTACCTCCTGCAACCGCCGATGGTTCTCGACCGGCCCGCCCTCTCTCTGCGCCACATGGTCCTGGGTATTGGGGCCTACCTCGCCACCCTGTCCGCCTTTTTCCTCGGCGGTTGGTGGGTGATCCTCTTGATCGCAAGCAGCGGCGCCTAACCGCTTTCCCTCGGTCCGCCTCCGTGCCAGTCTCGCCAAAAAGGGAGGCTCGCACGATGACCATCACAACATGTGTATTCGATGCTTATGGCACGCTCTTCGACGTGGCCGCCGCCGCGCGCGTTGCGGCCAGGGAACCAGGCGGCGAAAAACTTGCAGACACATGGCCGGCGGTCGCTGCGGACTGGCGGCGCAAACAGTTGGAATACACCTGGCTGCGCGCCGTGACCGGCGAGCATACCGATTTCTGGACCGTCACCCAGAACGGCCTGGACTGGGCACTGGACGCGCATGGTCTCGCCGAAGATGCAGTCCTGCGCGAACGGCTCCTCCAGCTCTATTGGGAACTCGAAAGTTACCCCGAAGTGCCCACAATGCTCGGCACGCTGAAGCAGGCCGGGCTTAACACCGCCATCCTTTCGAACGGCTCGCCCGACATGCTCGACGGCGCGGTCGCCTCGGCCGGGATCGGCGACCTGCTGGACGAAGTTCTGTCGGTGGAAAGCGTCGGCGTCTTCAAGCCCTCCGCCGCTGTCTACGCCCTCGTCACCGGCCGCTTCGGCTGCGCACGCGAAGAGGTACTCTTCGTGTCGTCCAACGGCTGGGACGCCGCGTCGGCCAAGGGCTTCGGTTTCACCACGGCCTGGGTCAACCGCGCGGGTGACCCCGTGGACCGTCTGGGGCATCCCCCCGACCACATCCTGACCGATCTTGCGACAATTCCCGACATCGCCAAAGGTGCCGCATGACCCAGACGTTCAAAACCCCCGACGGCCTGACCATCGCCTACGAGGACGAGGGCAAGGGCCTCCCGGTGATTGCTCTCGCGGGCCTGACGCGCACCCACCGCGACTTTGATTTCCTCGCCCCGCATCTGGAGGGCGTGCGGCTGATCCGGCCAGACTATCGCGGACGGGGCGGCTCCGACTGGACCGATTGGCAGGACTACACCGTGCCGAAAGAATCCGGAGACGTCGTGGCTCTCATGGACCACCTCGGAATCGACAAGGCAGCGTTCATCGGCACGTCGCGCGGCGGCATGAACGCGATGTTCATCGCGGCCACCCGGCCCGATCGCGTCATCGGTGTTTGCCTCAACGATGTCGGCCCCGAAATCGCCCGCGACGGGCTGGCCGCCATCGACAGCTATATCGGCCGGAACCCCGCAGGTGCGTCCCTTGAGGACGTGGCCCGCACCCGCGCCGAGATCGCCGTCGGGTTCGCGAACGTGCCCCTGTCGCGCTGGGTCGAGGAAGTCGAACGCAATTACGACGTGACGCCCGACGGCATCCGCATCAACTACGACCCCGCCCTGCGCGAAAGCTACCTCGCGGCGATGGCCGCAGGCGACGCCGACCTCTGGCCGCTCTTCGATGCGCTTGCGGGCAAGCCGCTCGCCGTGATTCACGGGCAAGGCTCGGACCTCCTGACCGACGCGGGCGTCGCCGCGATGAAAGCCAAGCGCCCCGACCTCATGGTCGCCGAAGTGCCCGGTCGCGGCCATATTCCGTTCCTCGACGAACCAGAATCGCTCGCCACCGTCCAAGACTGGATCGCCGCGTGTCGGTGACGCTTGACGACATTCACGCGGCGCGGGAGCGGATCAAGGGCCACGCCCGCGTGACGCCGCTCCTGTCCTCGCCCTTTCTGGACGAGATCGCCGGCAAACGCGTGCTCGTAAAGCCAGAATGCCTGCAAATCACGGGCAGCTTCAAATACCGCGGTGCAAGGTCTGCGCTCTCTGCCCTCGACACCGAAACCCGCGCCAAGGGCGTGATTGCCTTTTCCTCCGGCAACCACGCGCAAGGCGTGGCGCAGGCTGCGCGGGATTTCGGCGTTCCCGCGGTCATCATCATGCCCTCGGACGCCCCGGCTTTGAAACTGGCCAACACCCGCGCCCTGGGGGCCGAGGTCGTCACCTACGACCGCGCCGGCGAAGACCGCGACGCCATCGGCGCGTCTCTCGCCCAGGAGCGCAGGCTGACGCTTATCAAACCCTTCGACGATCCCCGCGTGATCGCGGGCCAAGGCACCGTCGGGCTGGAGATCGCAGAGCAGGCCACGGCCCTTGGAGTGACGGAGGCCGCGGTCCTGATCCCCTGCGGCGGCGGCGGTCTGACCTCCGGCACCGCGCTGGCGCTGTCTGACGCCGCCCCGAAGATGCGCGTCCACCCGGTAGAACCCGAAGGCTTCGACGACGTCGCCCGCTCGCTCGCCTCAGGCCATCACGAGGTCAACACCCGCCTCTCCGGCTCGCTCTGCGACGCGATCATCACGCCTTCGCCCGGCAAGCTCACGCTGCCCTTGATGCTGGCGCACTGTGGCCCCGGCCTGACCGTCACCGAGACCCAGGTTCTGGACGCAATGGCGCAAGCCTTTCTTCGACTGAAACTGGTCACCGAGCCTGGCGGCGCCGTCGCGCTCGCCGCGGCGCTCCATCACGCCGACCAGACGGAGGCGGAGACGGTGATCGCCGTCGTCTCCGGCGGCAATGTCGACCCGGATATTTTCACCCAAGCCCTTGCCACCCTCAGCCCTGCGGAGTGACCCATGGATTTCACCCTCGCTTCCTTCAACGTCAAGAACCTGATCGGCCCGGACAAGGAATATTACGAATTCCAAAGCTACACGCCGGAGGAATTCGCGTGGAAACGGGACTGGCTCGCCAACCAGATCCTCGACCTCGACGCGGATGTCGTGGGCTTCCAGGAGATCTTCGAGGAAGAGGCGTTGCGGGACGTGATCGGTGAAACCTCGGCCCGGGCGCACGTGCTGAACGACGCCGTGATCCCGTCCAAGGGCAAGCCCTATCACCGCAAGGTCATCTTCCGGAAACTCGGGGTGGAGCCCTATGACGATGCCGCACTCGCCTTCGCACCGAATGCCGCCGACACCGGCGAACCCGGCCAGCGCCGTCCGGGTGTCGCGGTGCTGTCGCGGCTTGGCTTCGTCGGCAAGCCGGAGGTCATCCAGGACTTGGGCGAGCCGGTGACGATCCCCTTCCAACCCCTGCGCGGCATGGCCGGGGACATGGACGCGGGCAGCTACACGCTGCGCCGCCTGTCCCGCCCGATCCTGAAAGTGCGCATTCCCGTCGGCGACCAGGTCATCACGCTCTTCAACTGCCATTTGAAATCGAAACTTGGCGAACATATCACGCCGGACGGGATGACATATGCGCCCGAAGAAGACCTGACCAACTACGATCCCGTCGGCCGCGCCATGGGCGCACTCCGCGCTGCCGTGCGTCGTATGGCAGAGGCTTGGGTGCTCCGACGCGAGATCGTCGCGGAACTCGCAATAGGCAACCCGGTCATCGCGGTCGGCGATTTCAACGATGGCGAACACGCGGTCAGCTCCGAAATCATTTCGGGCGAAGTGCCGTTCAGGAACTACGCCTGGATGCTGCGTCACGACGCGGAGAGCTATTCCGACCGTTATTCCGAAGAGGAATCAAAATCCATCACCGAACAGGTCGAGCGGAACCGCCTTCACTCCGCAGAGAAGCTCTTCGTGAAGAAATCCGCCCGGGACATGGTTTACACCACGGCCTTTGCCGGGGTGTTTGAATCCATCGACCAGATCCTGGTGAGCCGCCATTTCCACCCGGATTACGACAAACGAATCGCCGATATGCACTATTTCTCGGTGCTGAACGACCACATCACCGACGGCTCCCATCCCGAAGCGCCTTACAACAAGCTCGCCTCGGACCACGGCCAGATCAAAGCGCACCTGCGATTGCGGGAGGGATGAGGCAACGCGGCCGATTTGGTCTCGGTCGCCGACCTTGGCCGAGCGGCGCCCGCCATGATCAGGGTCTAAGCCCCGACAACCCAAGCACCGCACAAAGTTCGGCCCAGAAAACCAGAAAACCAGAAAACCAGAAAACCAGAAAACCAGAAAACCAGAAAACCAGAAAACCAGAAAACCAGAAAACCAGAAAACCAGTTTCTGCCTTAGTCAACTGTTTTCAATATGTTTTTTCGATAAATGCGACTGGCATAACGATTAACGCGGCCCAATCGGACCGCGTCATATCACATCGCCTGATAACCGTGCCCTGCACTCAAACACCCACGCCGATCGGACAGGTCACACCGGTTCCGCCAATCCCGCAATACCCGTTGGGGTTCTTATGGAGATACTGCTGGTGGTAACCCTCGGCCCAGTAAAAGGGCCCGGCCATCTCGATATCCGAGGTGATGGCCCCGAAACCGGCAGCCTGCAACCGTTCCTGAAACACCTCTTCCGAGGCTTTCGCGGCCTCCAGTTGCCCGGGCGTCGTCGCGTAGATCGCCGAGCGGTACTGGCTGCCCCGATCATTACCTTGTCGCATGCCCTGGGTCGGGTCATGCCCTTCCCAGAAGATCCGCAAAAGCGCGTCGTAGCTCACCTCGTTCGGGTCATAAACCACGCGCACCACCTCGGTATGCCCGGTCTTGCCGGTGCATGTCTCTTCATAAGTCGGATTTTCAGTGAACCCTCCGGCATAGCCCGCCATCGTCGACCAGACCCCCGGTGTCTGCCAGAACTTGCGCTCGACGCCCCAGAAGCAGCCCATCGCGAAAATCGCGACCTCCATACCATCCGGCACATCCATGGTCAGCGGACGGTGAAACACCGCGTGTTCCGAGGCCGTCGGGATCGGTTGGGACCGCCCCGGCAGTGCGTCTTCCTTTTTCACCATCTCTGGTTTTTCGAACAATCCAAACATCGCGCGCCTCCTGTCTGCTTGCCCTCTATATAAGATGTTGCCACGCCGCCGCACAGGGGTGTCACGGGATCGCGATCACTCTGCCGGTGCCGCGATGCGCCCGGTCAGGACCGTTTCGTTTCCCTTGTCCGGATGCCGCGGAATGAGCAAAGCGAACATGAGCGAGACGCATGCCATCCCCGCCGCCAGCCCGAACACCGCTCCGGGCGATATCACCCAGAGATACCCCAGAAGCACCGGCAGGAACACGGCTGCGATATGGTTGATCGTGAAGGCCACCGCAGCGGTCGGCGCGATATCAGGAACATCGGCGATCTTCTGGAAATAGGTCTTGATCGCGAATGCGAGGCTGAAAAACAGATGATCCACGACGTAAAGCGTCGCCGCCAGGACCACGCCCCAGCCGAAATAGTAGATCCCGCCGTAGAGCAGGAAAACGACGATCAGCCCGACGTACTCGAAGGCCAGCGCATTGCGTTCCCCCCAAAACCCCACGGCCCGTCCCATCAGGGGCGCAAAAACCATGTTGGCCAGGAAATTGATGATGAACAGCGCGGTGACTTCATGCACCTCGAAGCCGAACCGTTCGACCATCATGAAGGCCGCGAAGACGGTGAAAATCTGCCGCCGTGCGCCGGACATGAACTGCAAAGCGTAATATAGCCAGTAACGTCTGCGCAGGACGAAGGTCTTCAACTGCGGCTCCGGGCTCTCGAACTGGGGATAGGCGAGGATCGCGAAGGCGACGAGCGCGAGGCTCACGCCGCCCGCCGTCAGATAGACGAAGTTGTAGCTCAGATCGAAGGCTTTCCACGTCATCACGAGCAGCCCGTAGGCCAGCAGCGACGCCCCCGACCCGACCGCCACCAGCCAGCCCAGAACCTGCGGCGCGCGCTTGCGGTCGATCCACTGGAGTTGAAGCGACTGGTTGACCGTCTCGTAGTAGTGAAACCCGATCGACGACAGCATCGTCACGGTGAGAATGCCGCCCAGGCTTGGAAACCAGGCGGTCACCGCCGTCGCAACCGCCAGCAGGCCCAGCGCCACAAGCGCCAGCACCTGTTCGCGCAGAAACATGATAAGCACGATCACCGCGATGGCGAAGAACCCGGGAATTTCGCGGACCGTGTGAAGCCACCCGATCTCGACCCCGGTGAAGCCCGCAGCTTCGATCACGAAGTTATTGAGCAGCGCATTCCAGGTGGCAAAGGCAATCGGCATCGCCGCCGCCATGACAACGAGCAAAGCGACGGGTTGCCGCCACAAGGGCAGTGTTTTCGCCTCTTCCAAACTGAGTTTCCGCAACGCCATGTCCTCCTTTAGCCGCCCGGGCCGCAGGGGGCGAGCGAGAAAACACATAGAAAACAACGAATGCGATCTGATTTGAATCAAGGCGCCGGATCGCTTTCTCGGGCAAGAACACGCAACCTTGGAGGATCGCGCGATGGATATTGTCCCCCTTATCGAATGGATCGGTGAATCCGAAACCGCCGCCCTGTTCGGCCTTGTCACCGGCATCACTTTCGGCGTTGCCGCGCAACGCTCGCGGTTCTGCCTGCGCGCGGCGACGGTGGAGTTCGCCCGGCGCCAGATGGGCGCGTCGGTCGCGGTCTGGCTCCTGACCTTCTCGACCGCGCTTGCCTGGGTCCAAGGGGCCGCGCTCCTTGACTTCATGCGTCCCATGGATGCCCGGATGATGGCCGTGACAGGGTCATGGTCAGGCGCAATCATCGGCGGCTTGCTCTTCGGCGTCGGCATGGTGCTGGCGCGCGGCTGTTCAGGCCGTTTGCTCGTGCTCGCCTCGACCGGGAACCTTCGTTCCATCACCTCGGGCCTGATCTTCGCCGTGGTAGCACAGATGTCGCTGCACGGCTGGCTCGCGCCCACCCGCGACAAGCTCGCCATGCTCTGGATCACCCCCGGGGGCACCAACGTAAACCTTCTGGACGCGCTGCGCCTGCCCGATTGGTCGGGCTTCGCACTGGGATTGGTTCTCGCCGTTCTCGCGCTCTACATCTCGCGCAAGAACCGGATCGGCGCGCCGCGCCTCATCTTTGCCTCCGGCGTCGGTTTCGCGGTGGCCTTGGGTTGGGTTCTGACCTTCAACCTCAGCCAGGTGGCCTTCGACCCGGTCACCGTGACCTCCGCCACCTTCACCGGCCCCTCGGCCAACACGCTGATGTTCTTCCTTGATTCGAACCCGATCCTGGAGTTCGATGTCGGCCTCGTCCCCGGCGTGGTCATCGGCGCTTTCGCTGCCTCCTACCTGAAGGGCGAGTTCAAATGGCAGGGCTTTGACAACGAGGGCAACATGCGCCGCGCTTTCACCGGAGCCGCGCTCATGGGCTTCGGCGGGATGCTTGCCGGTGGCTGCGCCATCGGTGCGGGCGTTACGGGCGGTTCGATCTTCGTCGGCACAGCATGGCTTGCGCTTTTCTTCATGTGGGTCGGCGCGATGATCACGGACCTGGTCGTCGATCAACGCGGCATGGCGGGCGTCCCGGCCTGAGGAAAGCGGGGGCCAGCCCCGCACGCAGGTTTAAGCGGGGGCCAGCCCCCGCACGCAGGTTCAAGCGGGGGCCAGCCCCCGCACCCCCGGGATATTTCTGGCACGATGAAAAGACGCGTCAGGCGTCAGTAGAAACTCTGCGGGTCGATATCGACCGAGAGGCGGATGTCGCCCTTGATCGGCACCCGCGCAAGCCAGTCGCGCAACGCGGGCTGCAAGGGTGCAGCCTTTGGCGCTTTCACCAGAAGCCGCACGCGGTGGCGCCCGCGGACCCGTGCAATCGGCGCGGGCGCGGGACCGAACACCTGCGCCCCGATGTTGAGCAAGGGCGCCTCGGCGCGCGCCAGCGCATTGCCCAACCCCATCGCCGCATCCAGGTCCGGCGCGGAAATGACGATCCCCGCCATCCGGCCATAGGGCGGCACGCCCGCGTGGCGACGTTCGTCTGCCTCGGCTTTCCAGAACCCTTCTTCATCCCCTGACAGGATCGCGCGGATCACGGGATGCTCCGGCTGGAACGTCTGCAACAGCGCCGTGCCGCGCACCGCGCCCCGGCCTGCGCGCCCGGCCACCTGGCGGATCAGCTGGAAGGTGCGTTCGGCAGCGCGCAGGTCCGAGCCCTGCAAGCCCAAGTCCGCGTCGATCACCCCGACCAGGGTCAAGAGCGGGAAGTTATGCCCCTTCGCGACGATCTGCGTGCCGATGATGATATCCGCCCCACCCCCCGCGATCAGCTCGATCTGCGCCTTGAGGGCGCGCGCCGAGGCGAAGAGGTCCGACGACAACACCGCGACCCGCGCGTCGGGAAACACCTCGGCAACCTCTTCGGCCAGCCGTTCGACCCCCGGCCCCACGGGCGCAAGCCGCCCTTCGGCTTCACAGGAGGGACAGACCTCGGGGATCGGCTTCGTCTCGCCGCATTGGTGGCAGACAAGCCGCTTCAGGAACCGATGCTCCACCATCCGCGCATCGCAATGGTCGCAGCCGATCTGGTTGCCGCAGGCACGGCAGATCGTCACCGGCGCGTAGCCACGCCGATTGAGGAACAGGAGCGCCTGCTCGCCATTCTCGACGCGGGCGCGCACCGCGCCCGCCAAGGAAGGCGAGATCCAACGATTGCCCGGCAGCGCCTCCTCCCGCATGTCGATGGACCGCATCTCGGGCATCACGGCCTCCCCGAACCGGGTGGTCAGATCGACCCGCTGATACTTCCCGGCTTCCGCGTTGGCCCAGGTCTCAAGGCTCGGCGTGGCCGAGGCCAGCACCACCTGCGCCCCGTTGATCGACCCCCGCAGAACCGCCATGTCGCGGGCGGAATAAAGCACGCCCTCGTCCTGCTTGTAGGAGCTGTCATGTTCTTCATCCACGACGATCAGCCCGATGTCGCGAAACGGCAGGTAGAGCGCCGACCTTGCGCCCACGACCACCTGCGCCCCGCCCTCGGCCACCATGCGCCAGACCCGGCGGCGTTCCGTCATGGTCACGCCTGAATGCCATTCGGCAGGCCGCGCCCCGAAGCGTTCCTCGATCCGTTTGAGAAATTCCGAGGTCAGAGCGATCTCCGGCAACAGCACAAGCGCCTGCCGCCCCTTGGCCAGCGTCGCCGCCACCGCCTCGAGGTAACACTCGGTCTTGCCCGACCCGGTCACACCGCGCAAAAGCGTCGCCCCGAACGTCCCGGCCTCGATCCCGGTGCGCAGCACCTCGGCCGCCCGCGCCTGGTCTTCGCTCAGCGCCTTGCCGGGCGCGCTCGGGTCCAGGCGGGGAAATGGCAGGTCGCGCGGGCTTTCCTCTTCGGCCACCGCGCCTTTCTTCACCAGCCCCTTCACGACCGAGGTGGACACCCCGGCCATCTCGGCAAGCTCGCCGAGCGTGAAGGCCAGCCCGCCATGCTCCTCCAACACGTCCAGCACCCGCGCCCGCGCATCGGTCATCCGGTCCGGCTCGCCGTGGCCCAGCCGATAAATCTTGCGCATCGACGGCGGATTGGTCAGCCCCGGCGCGCGTGTCGCCAGTCGCAGCATGTGGTTCATCGGGGTCAGGGTATAATCGCCAACGCGTGCCAGGAATTCGGCCATCTCACCCCGCATCGGCGGCACATCCAGCACCCGGATCACGGACCGCAGCTTGGCGGCATCGAACCCGCCCTCGCCCGGCCCCCAGACCACGCCAAGCACCTTGCGCGGACCCAAGGGCACCTCGACGAAGGCACCCTGCCAGCAGCCACCCTCCGGCGCGCGATAAGTCAGCACCCGGTCCAAAGGTTGCGTGGTCTGCACCGCGACCCGCGCACCTTCGTCGTAGAAGTCCTGGAATGTCACAGCGCCGCTCATGGATGAGATGTTTCACCCCGCGAGGCTCTGCGCAAGTCCCGCTCCGCGCTTTTGCCCCCTTTCTGCCACCGCGCTCCTCCTGTATGAGAGCGCCAACATCTTTGCTGCACCCAAGGAGCGCTGCCCATGAAATTCTTTGCCGATACCGCCGACGTGGATGCGATCCGCGAACTCAACGACCTCGGTCTCCTGGACGGGGTCACCACCAACCCCTCGCTGATCAAGAAGTCCGGGCGCAATATTCTGGAGGTGACCAAGGAAATCTGCGACATCGTCGACGGGCCGGTCTCCGCCGAGGTCACCGCGACCGACGCGGACGAGATGATCGCCGAGGGCCGCAAGCTCGCCAAGATCGCCGACAACATCGCGGTCAAGGTGCCGCTGACGCTCGATGGCCTGAAGGCGTGCAAAGTGCTGTCGGGCGAAGGCACCATGGTCAATGTGACGCTCTGCTTCTCAGCCAACCAGGCTTTGCTCGCCGCGAAAGCCGGGGCCACCTTCATCTCGCCCTTCATCGGGCGCCTGGATGACATCAACGTCGACGGCATGGACCTCATCGCCGAGATCCGCCAGATTTTTGATAACTACGGGTTCGAGACCCAGATCCTCGCCGCGTCGATCCGCACCGTGAACCACGTCAAGGACAGCGCCATGATCGGGGCCGACGTCATCACCGCACCGCCTGCCGTGATCAAGTCGCTGGCCAACCACCCGCTGACCGACAAGGGTCTGGACGCCTTCCTCGCCGACATCAAGGCGGCCGGCATCAAGATCCTCTGACCGGATCGCAAGCCCCGGACCAGGTCCGGGGCGGGCCTGTCAGCCCCCACAGCTATGCCTTTTTCAGCAATTCGGGGCCATTTGGCCCCGTTTTTTGCGAAATAATTGCAGAAATCCTGTAATGACCCTGCTAGACTCGTCCTAACAAAAAACAAAACGGCAGCAGTAGGACAGGCAATGAGCGACGTTCTGATTCAGGATGACGTGCGCGAGCACCTCATCAAACAACCCGAAGTCATCCTCGAAGATCACGACATGATGCGCGCCCTGATCGCGGCCAACGAACGCGCCATGGGCAACAACGTCGTGGACCTGCGCGGCATCGCGATGGAACGGCTGGAGGAACGTCTCGACCGGCTCGAAGACACGCACCGCTCTGTCATCGCCGCAGCTTACGAAAACCTCGCCGGGATGAACACGATCCACCGGGCGATCCTGCGGATGCTCGACCACAAGGATTTCGAAGACTTCCTCAAAAGCCTCGGCACCGACATCCGCGACATCCTGCGCGTCGATTGCGTGCGTCTCGTGTTGGAAACCGAAGAGGAAAACCCCGACAGCCCCGCGATCCAGAAACTGGGCGATGTGCTCGTCACCGCCCAGCCCGGCTTCATCGACAGCTACATCGGCCACGGCCCCTACGCGGGCGGCCCCGCCGTCACCCTGCGCCAGGTGCAGGAGCAGGACGCGCGGCTTTACGGCGATACCGGCTACTGGGTCCGGTCCGAAAGCCTGATCCGCCTCGACTTCGGCGAAGGCTGCTCGGCGGGCATGCTGGTCATGGGCGCGGAAGACCCGCATATGTTCAAACCCGGTCAGGGCACCGATCTTCTCGGCTTCTTCGGCGGGGTGTTCGAACGCACCATGCGCCGCTGGCTTGCGTGAACCGGGACCGTAGCCGCGCAACACATCAGCCCTCGGCGCGCGGTCACCCGCCTGCCGAGACAGCAAACCGGCATGTCTGACGGCATCATGATATCCGAAGGCGCGCGCGATGCCCTTACCGGCTGGCTCGCCCACATGGTCGCGCTCGACGGGGTCGCGGACAATACGACCGAGGCCTACCGCCGCGACGTGACCAGCTTTCTCGCCTTCCTCTCGGCGCACCACGGCACCTCGCACGGACGCACCGCCCTCGCCCATGTAACGCTCTCGGACATGCGTGCCTGGATGGCCAACGAACGCGCAAGCGGGCTGTCGGCCCGCTCACTGGCCCGCGCCTTGTCTGCCGTGAAATCCTTTTACCGCTGGCTCTCGGACCAGGACGGTTTCGACGCAACGCCGGTCCTGATGACCCGCTCGCCGAAATACACCAAGAAACTGCCGCGCCCGGTTTCGCCGGATGCCGCGACCGATGTCATCGCGACGACCGAAACCCAAGCCCGCGACGGCTGGATCGGCGCCCGCGACGCCGCCGTCGTGACACTGCTCTACGGCTGCGGTCTCCGGATCTCCGAAGCGCTTGGCCTGACCGGCGCCGACCACCCTCTGCCGGATGTGCTGCGCATCACCGGCAAGGGCGGCAAGGAGCGGCTGGTCCCGGTCCTGCCCGCCGCGCGGGACGCGATCGCGGTCTACGCCCAGCTTTGCCCCTACCCGATCCAAGCCGACACACCGCTGTTTTACGGGGCTCGCGGCAAGGCGCTCGGGCCCCGTGCCGTGCAAAAGGCGATGGAGACCGCACGCCTGCAACTGGGCCTCCCCGCAACCGCGACACCCCACGCGCTCCGCCACAGCTTTGCCACGCATCTGTTGAACGCAGGCGGCGACCTGCGCGCGATACAGGAGCTTCTGGGCCATGCCTCGCTCTCCACGACCCAGGCTTACACGGCGGTCGATACCGCGCGGTTGATGGAAGTCTATGAAAAGACCCACCCCCGCGCCTGACCGCCGCAAACGAAATCTTCAGAGTTTTACGAGACACTGGCGAAAACGCCCCTCCAGAAAGGATCGGCCATGACCGCCATCTCTCCCTTCGCGCTCTTGCGGGACAGCCAACCAGCCGCCCTCGCCGGACGCGCCCTCGCTGCCGCCGCCGACCTTGCCGGCGACGCCCGTGACGCGGCGCGTGGCAAAACCTTCTCCGATCTCGTCGATGGTCTGGACGCCAACCAAAATGGCCATATCGGTCTGGACGACGCCGTGGGCCTCGCCGGGCGCGGGGCGGCAAAGGTCGTCTCGGCCCTCACCGGGGTCGAGATCGACACGACGCACACTCCCGCCGACAGGATCAACGCCAACCAGCCGGAGGGGCGGATTGCCCGTGCCGCTTTGCCGCCGCCCCCTGCCGCCAGCCAGCTTCCCAGCCCGCCGCCACCGCCCCCGCCAACTGTCGAGGGTATCCACCAGCTCTATGCGGACCTCCGGGCCATGCGCAGCTAGAACACGTTATTATCGCTCGACAATGCTTGTTCTGGACGGCCAAACAGTCCAGAACAGCCCCTATGCAAACCGCATTGAAAGCCTACGCCGTCCACCTCTTCACCGCCCTCGGCGCGGTCCTCGCCATGTTGGCGATGCTTGAAGCCGTGCAAGAAGAATGGGGAATGATGTTCTTCTGGCTCGTCATGGCCTTTATCGTTGACGGTATCGACGGACCACTGGCCCGACGATACAACGTGAAGACGAACGCGAAGATGATCGACGGGGTCTTGATGGACCTCATCATCGACTATCTCACCTACGTGTTCATCCCGGCCTATGCGCTGTTCAAATCCGATCTTCTACCCGGTTGGACCGGCTGGATCGCGATCATCGTCATCAGCTACGCCTCGGTGATCTATTTCGCGGACACGCGCATGAAGACCAAGGACAATTCCTTCGCGGGCTTCCCCGGCTGCTGGAACATGTTGGTAATCGTGCTCTTCGCCACGGAGCCCAACTTCTGGATCACGCTCGCCATTGTCGTCGCGCTTGCCGTCGCGATGTTCCTGCCCCTGAAATTTGTCCACCCGGCCCGGACCGCACGCTGGCGCTGGCTGACGCTCCCGGCCGCAGTTGCCTGGACCGGCTTCGCAGGCTGGGCCGCCTGGGTTGATTTCGCGCCCGGCTCCTGGGCGCATTGGGGCCTGGTCGGGACCAGCATTTACCTGCTCCTCGCCGGCATCGTGCAGCAGGTCATTCCACCGCGAAAGATCGCAAACGCATAAGAAAACGCGCCGGAACCTGTCGGTCCGGCGCGTTCCAGATCGCTTCCGTGCAACCGGGCCTTACCCCAGCGCTTCGTCACACCGATGGCAGGTGCCGGAATGCGCATGGTTGCCCACGTCCGGCAGGATCTTCCAGCAGCGCTGACATTTCTCGCCCTCCGCCGTCTCGAAGACAACCGAGATGCCCGGCACCTCGGTCATGCGGAACGCCTCGGCGGGGGCCTCGTCGGTCGTTACCGAGATATCCGAAGTGATACAGACATCGGCCAGGTCGACCGAGTGCAGAGCTTCGGCGAGGCTTCCATCCTCGACATGCACCACCGGAGCCGCCTCCAGCGACGCCCCGATCACCTTGTCACGCCGCTGCACTTCCAACGCCGCCGTGATCACCCGGCGGGCCCTGCGGATCCCGGCCCATTTCGCCGCCAACGCCTCGTTTTTCCACGTGGCCGGTGTCTCGGGGATGTCCACCAGGTGGACCGAGCTATCGTCCCCCGGGAACCGCTCCAGCCAGACCTCTTCCATCGTGAACACCAGCACCGGCGCAAGCCAGGTGGTCAGCCGGTGGAACAGGATATCAAGCACGGTGCGCGCCGCGCGGCGACGCAGGCTGTCGTCCGCATCGCAATAGAGCGCGTCCTTGCGAATGTCGAAATACACCGACGACAGGTCCACGGTTGCGAAGTTGAACACCTGCTGGAACAAGCCCTGGAAATCATACTCGGCAAAGCCTTTTCGCACGACCTCGTCCAGCTCGGCCACCCGGTGCAAAACCCAACGCTCAAGCTCCGGCATATCCTCCGGCGCCACCTTCTCGCTCTCCTCGAACCCCGCAAGATTCCCGAGGATAAAGCGCATCGTGTTGCGCAGGCGGCGGTAGCTGTCCGCCGTGCCCTTCAGGATTTCCGGCCCGATTCGCTGGTCGTTGGTGTAATCCGTCTGCGCCACCCAAAGCCGCAGGATATCGGCCCCGTATTGCTTGGTAACTTCCGCGGGCACGATGGTGTTACCCAGCGACTTGGACATCTTCATGCCCTTCTCGTCCAGCGTGAAACCATGGGTCAGCACGCCGCGGTAAGGTGCGCGCCCCTTGGTGCCGCAGGCTTGCAGAAGCGACGAGTGGAACCACCCCCGGTGCTGGTCGGTGCCTTCGAGGTAAAGATCGGCGATCCCATCCTCGGTCCCGTCCGGTCGATCTCGCAGCACGAAGGCATGGGTCGAGCCGGAATCGAACCACACGTCGAGCACGTCGAACACCTGCTCATAGTCGTCCGGGTTCGCAACACCGTCGAGCATCTTGGCCTTGAACCCGTCCTCGTACCAGACGTCCGCGCCCCCGGTCTCGAACGCCTCCACGACTCGCGCATTCACGGTCTCGTCGCGCAGGAGGAAATCCTCGTCGGTCGGCAAGGCGCCCTTCTTGGTGAAACAGGTCAGCGGCACGCCCCAGGCCCGTTGACGCGACAGCACCCAATCGGGGCGGCTCTCGATCATCGAGTAAAGCCTGTTGCGCCCCGACGGTGGGGTCCATTTTACCAGCTCGTCGATCGAGGTCAGCGCCCGCGAACGGATCGTATCGCCATAGGTGCCCATGCCATCGTCGAGCTTCTGGTCCACGGCGGCAAACCATTGCGGCGTGTTGCGGTAGATCACCGGCGCTTTCGAGCGCCAGGAATGCGGATAGCTGTGCTTGATCTTGCCACGCGCCAGCAGCCCGCCAACCTCGACCAGTTTGTCGATCACCGCCTTGTTGGCGTCGCCCTCACCGCCCTTGCGGCTCAGGATGTACTTGCCGCCGAAGAACGGAAGATCGGGGCGAAACCCGCCATCGTCCATCACGTTGTAGGTGATGACCTCTTTCAACATCCCGAGATCGCGGTAAAGCTCGTATTCCTCCATCCCGTGCGAGGGCGCGCAATGGACGAACCCGGTGCCTTCCTCGTCGGTGACGAAATCGGCGGCGCGGAAATCACGCGGCTGGTCCCATTCGCCCATCGAGCCTTCGGCGCCCGCAAGCGGATGCGCCAGCGTCATCGCGGCAAGCTGATGCGCGGTCACATCGGACACGCGTTTCCACTGACCTTCTTCCAGCCGCGCCTTGGCCAAGGTCTGCGCGGCCAGCTTGTCGGCAAGGATAAACCGTTCGCCCACCGTGGCCCAGCATTCCTCCGGCGTATCGACAACCTCGTAAAGCCCGTAGTCGTAATCGGCACCAAAGACGACCGCCTTGTTGGACGGGATGGTCCAGGGCGTCGTGGTCCAGATCACGACCTTGGCGCCCATGAACTTCTCGCGGGTCTCGGCGACGGTCGCCGCAACGGCTTCGCGCATCTCCGAGGTCTCTTCCTCGGACATGCGGTCTTCTTCGTTTACCGAGAAGTCCGTGACCTCGAACTTCACCCAGATCGTGAAGCTTTCCTTGTCGTGGTATTCCACCTCGGCCTCGGCCAGCGCGGTCTTCTCGATCGGCGACCACATGACGGGCTTGGAGCCCTGGTATAGCGTGCCGTTCATGAGGAACTTCATGAACTCTTCCGCGATCACCGCCTCGGCGTGGTAATCCATCGTCAGGTAAGGGTCGGGCCAGTTGCCCGTCACGCCCAGTCGCTTGAACTCCTCGCGCTGCACATCCACCCATTCCTCGGCGAACTTGCGGCATTCCTGCCGGAAGTCGATGACCGGAACGGCGTCCTTGTTCTTGCCCTTCTTGCGGTATTGCTCCTCGATCTTCCACTCGATGGGAAGCCCGTGACAATCCCAACCCGGCACGTAGCGCGCATCATGGCCCAGCATCTGCTGCGAGCGCACGATCATGTCCTTGAGGATCTTGTTCAGCGCGTGACCGATATGCAGGTGGCCGTTCGCATAGGGCGGGCCATCGTGCAGCGTGAAGGGCGGGCGCCCCTCCTTTTCGCGCAGGCGGTCGTAGATGCCGATCTTCTCCCAGCGATCGAGCCATTCAGGCTCGCGCTTCGGCAATCCCGCGCGCATCGGGAAATCGGTTTCGGGAAGATTCAGCGTGTCTTTGTAGTCAGGCGTCTCGGCGCACATGTGTCGTGTCCTTCGAATTCGTCGTGTGCGTTGTAGGGAAAGGGCGGCGCGGGGTCCATACGCCTTTGCCCGGCGTCTCGTGTCAGAGCGCCGGGTTCGTAATTCGAATGATGGTCGCCGGGTGCATCATGGCCGAGGGTATAGCGCCGCGTTCGCACAGGGTAAAGCCTGCCCGGAACGGGGAGCACGGGCGCAAGATTATGGTCAGCGGGAGCCGAAAAGCCCGGTCAGCGCCCGCTTGACGATCAGCGTCACCGACGGGCGTTTCCCACGGGTGAACGGCAAGGGGCGGCAGACTTCCATCGCCGCCACGCCAACCCGCGCGGTCAGCGCGCCGTTGACGATCCCCTCACCGAAGCGGCGTGAAATCCGACTCAACGCGGTTCCCCCGGCAACCGATCCGATCAGATCATCCCCGACGGCCACCGCGCCCGTCGCGACAAGATGCGTCATCACGGCCCGCGTCAGCCGCCAGGCGCCAAGCGCCCCCGCCCGGCCGCCATAGATCTCGGCAATCCGCCGGATCATGCGGATGTTGGCGGTCAGGGCGGTCACAACGTCGGCCAGAGCCAAGGGCACGATGGCCGTCACGGTGGCCACCTGCCGGGCCGCCGCCTCGATTTCGCGTAGCGCCACGGCGTCAAGCGGCACGAGGAGCTCCTGTTCAGCAAGACCGAGAATATCATCGGCATCGAACACATCGTCCTTGCGGTCTTTCAGGCGATCCAGACCCCACTTGAGATCGTCACGCCCCCGATAAAGCCGGGTCAGACGCTCGACGACAGACCGTGCCTCGGTCGCATCCTCATGCGCCAAAGCGCTGTCTGCGGCGGCGTGCAGATCATCGACCCGTTTGAGCCGCGCAAAGGCCGCCAGTTCGCGCAGCGCAATCGCGAGCAGGACCAAGACGAAGGCAGCGACCAGCACCGTTGCGGCAAGCCCAAGGACGGGATTGCGCTCCAGCAACCGGGTGACGAAATCCCACGCCGCGACCGAGACCACGAAACCGATCAGGGCAACGGCGAGGGACCAGAACCACCGCGCGAGCTTCGACGGCTTGCGCGCCGCGATCCGCGCCGCCATTTCCATCGCGCGCGGCTCCGGCAGCGCGGCGTCCGGCTCGGACACAGGCGCTGCGGTTGCGGGCGTTTCCTTGGGGTCGGCCTCGCCGTCAAGGTCAATCAACACGGGACCGGAAGACTTCTTGGTCATGGCCGACGCTCCCATTCATACCGGATTTCCGTCAGTTTCTCGTCGTTGCCAGCGCCAAGCGCCATGGGGCGAAAGCCTTCCCGGTGGTAAAAGCGCCGCGCCCGGAGGTTCTGTGCATGGGCAAAAAGCCCAAGCCGATCCCGGTCGCGTTTGGCGTGATCCATCAGGGCGAGCGCGACGCCGGTCCCGCGTTGGTCCGGCAGGACATAGAGCCCATGAACCTCGCCCGCCCGGTCCAGAGCCAGGAACCCGACGATCCGCCGGGCTTTGCGGGCGACGAAAACATCGCCCCGCCGGATCATTGCCAACAAAAGTTGCCGCTCTTCGCGCGGGGTGCGCACGCTGGGCAACCACGCGGCGTCCGCGACGGCGGCGCGCAGAACCAGCGCGATCCGCTCGGCCTCCCAGCCCCGGGCGCGCGTGATCCGCAGCCCGGTCATAGCCGGTCCCCGATCAGGAAATCGGCCGCCCGGTCCAGCCGGATATGTGGCGGCCCGTCGCCCGGTTCCAGCGTGATCTCGGCAGGCGCGAACCGCATCACTGCATAATCCTCGCCCAACCACGCCTTCGCACCCTCGCGGGCAGGTTTCAAAAGCTGCGCCGGATCGTTCGGCAAAGCACCGGGATAGAACGCGGCCGTTTTCCCGCTGTCCAGAAGCCGCCCACGCACGCAATCAAGCTCCCGCCCGTCATGGCTCAGGGTCGCCTCGGTCGTGGCCCGTAACGCGGCAATCGACATCGAGCGCGTCTGCGCCCCGGAGAAATCCGCCCGGTCCTTGGCGCCGCGTAACAGCTCTTCGGTGATCGCGGTCAGGGCCTTGTGCTGGCTTTGGTGAAGATGATCGGCCTTGGTCGCGGCGAAAAGGATTTTCTCCACCCGCCGCCCGCGGAAAAGCTGGCTCAGGAAGGCGTTGCGGCCCGGACGGAAGGCCGAGAGGATCTCCGCCATTGCTTCCCGCAAATCCTCCAGGGCCTTCGGCCCGGAATGGATCGCCCCCAGAACATCGACCAACACCACCTGCCGGTCGATCCGTGCGAAATGGGTGCGAAAGAACGGCTTCACGACCTGGGACTTATACGCCTCGAACCGCCGTTCGAACTCCCGCCAAAGCGAGGTACGCGGTGTCTTGTCGGGTTTCGGCAAGGGCGCGAAGGTCAGGGCGGGCGACCCCTCCATCTCGCCGGGCAGAAGGAAACGTCCGGGCGTGCAATCCGAATAGCCGGCCTCGCGCGCGGCCCGCAGATACTGCGTGAAGGCCCCCGCCAAGGCCTGCGCGCCGGTCTCCTGGTAGTCCGCCGCCGGATCGACCCCGTCCAATGCCGCGAGAAACCCCGCACCATCCGAACGCGCCTGTGCTTTCTCCAAAGCGGCCGCGCACCAGTCACCATAATCGAGGTCCAGAAGCGCCAGATCGAGCAGCCATTCGCCGGGATAGTCCACGATATCCAGATGCACCGTTCGTGGGCTGCGAAGACCGGACAGAAGCCCACCGGGCTTGACGCGAAACGACAGGCGCAGCTCGGACACGGCACGGGTCGAGGCTGGCCAGGTCGGGTCCGGCCCGGTCATCGCGCCCAGATGCGACTCGTAGTCGAACCGCGGCACCGTGTCGTCCGGCTGCGGCTGAAGATAGGCCGACAGGATGCGCCCCTCGGCGGCCGGCATCAGACCGGGCATCCGTCCACGGTTCATCAGGTTCGCCACGAGAGAGGTGATGAAGATCGTCTTGCCGGCCCGGCTCAGCCCCGTCACGCCCAGCCGCACAACCGGCTCGAACAGCGCCTCGTTGACCCCGTCGCCTATCGCTTCGACCTGGCGAACCAAACCGTCCGCAATGTCACCGATCCCCAAAGAAACCCCCTTCGTTTTCACGAACATAGGCACTCGCGCAGGGGCTTACTAGGGTTCGCACGCGGAGCGCCTGCGGCGCGCATGTCTGAGCAGGTCGCCGGGGAGACCTGCGCGGTGGAGGGCGCTGCCCTCCACACCTCCCGAGGTATTTGACAACCAGAGAGAGACGTTAGTTTTCGAGCTGGAGCCTCGCCTTGAGCGCCGCGAGCGTGTCGCGTTCTTCCTTGCCCCACGCGGCGTTGCGCGATTTGAACAGCGTCGCTTGCGAGCGGTGAACCGGCCCGCCAGACAGGATTTTCAGGTGGTTGGCCCGCAGCGTTTCCCCCGTCGAGGTGATATCGGCGATCGCTTCGGCGGTTTCGTTTTTTACCGTGCCCTCGGTCGCACCCTGGCTATCGACGAGCTGGTAATCGGCCACCCCATTGTCACGCAGGTAGTCGCGGATCAGCCTGTGATACTTCGTCGCGATGCGCAGACGGAAGCCGTGGTGACGGCGAAAGGCCGCCGCGATGGCGTCCAGGTCGTCGAGCGTCGTGCAATCGACCCAGGCTTTGGGCACCGCGATGATCAGGTCGGCATGACCAAACCCCATCGGCTCCAGCGCGCGGACCTTTTCTTCCCAGAGACCCAACTTTTCGCGGACCAGGTCAGACCCGGTGACGCCCAGGTGGATACGCCCCGCCGCCAATTCACGCGGAATCTCGCCCGCGGACAAGAGGACCAGCTCGACGCCGTCGATCCCCGCAACGGCGCCCGCATATTCCCGGTCGGACCCGGTGCGCGTCAACGTTACGCCGCGCTCGGAAAACCAATCGAAGGTCTTCTCCATCAACCGGCCCTTGGAGGGCACGCCCAGTTTCACGCTCATGCCTGCCCCTCCCGCACGTCGAGCAGCAGCTCGGGACGGATCACCCCGCCCACCGCCGGTATTTCGCGCCCCTGCCCCAACACGCGCGTCAAGGCATCATACCGTCCGCCGGTCGCCACCGGTGGCATGGTGTGGCGGGTCGGGTCGGAAAACCCGAAGACAAACCCGTCGTAGTATTCAAGCGAAGTGCGCCCGAACGACCCTTCGAAATCGATCACCGAAATATCCACGCCCCGTGCTTCCAGGGCCTTGTTCCGGGAGGCAAAGCGCTCCACCGCCGGGCCGATCGACGGCAGGTCAACGGCGATATCGCGCAGATGTTCACAGACGTTGGACAAGGTTTCGCGCAGGGACAGAAGGTCCGCCAGGAGCGACACTTCGCCCGCCGGGATCGGGTCCGCGGCGAAATCTTCGCGCAAGGCCTCGATCCGATCTTCGACTTCACCCTTGCTACGCAGCCCGATGAACGGCGCGTCCACTTTCGCAAAAGGATCGCCCGAGAGAAGCGCCTCCCGGCCCTCGGGTTGCGGCGTGCGCCCCGCGAAACGATCCAAGAGCGCGCGGAACCGACGCGGGCGCCACAGGTGCCGCATCAAGGCCCCCTTGCGCCGCTCGGTCGTCGACAGCCCGGCAACGGCAGCCATCAGGAGACCCAGGTCGCCGGTCGCGGGCCGCAGCCCTTCGGGCACCAGCGTGTCGTGAAACAGCGCGAAAACCTCGGCATCCGCCGCCGCCGGGTCTTCGCGCTCGAAAACCTCGTAGCCGACCTGGAAATACTCGGGCGGCCGATGCGGGTCCTCTTCCTGCTTTCGAAACACCTCGCCCGCGTAAGCGTAGCGCGCAGGCTCCGCGCCCTGGGCCATATGCATCTGCACCACGGGCACGGTGAAATCGGGGCGCAGCATCGCCTCGCCCATCAGCGGGTCCGAGGTCACATAGGCGCGCGCGCGGACATCTTCGCCGTAAAGGTCGAGCAGCGTTTCGGCCGGTTGCAGGATCGGCGTCTCCACGACGCTCGCACCCTGCGCTTCAAAGAGGTTGAGGAGGCGGGCCGCTTCCGCCCGCACCTGCGCCTTTTCAGCCATCATACTGATCCAGCATTTTTCGAACTTCCGCGACCAGATCGCCGCGCGAAACCTCGATCTGGCTTGGACGATCCTTCCATTCTTCAAGCGTGGCGTTCTCGGCGATCTTGGCGCCGAGGATCAGGTCCTTGATCTGCACCTTGCCTGCCTCGAACTCGTCCGACCCGGCGATCACCGCCACGGGCGAGTGACGCTTGTCGGCGTATTTCATCTGGTTTCCGAAGTTCATGGGATTGCCCAGGTAGACCTCGGCGCGAATGCCCGCCTGCCGCAACTCGGCAACCATGGATTGGTACTCGGCCATCCGGTCACGGTCCATGACCGTAACGACGACGGGACCTTTCGCGGTGTCCTTGAGCCGCCCCTTTTCGCGCAGCGCGGCGAGCAGCCGGTCGACCCCGATGGAGACGCCGACCGCAGGCACGGCCTGACCAGTGAAGCGCGCGACGAGATCGTCGTAGCGCCCACCCCCGGCAACAGAGCCGAATTGGCGCGGGCGGCCCTTGTCGTCGAGAATTTCAAAGGTCAGCTCGGCCTCGAACACCGGGCCGGTGTAATAGCCAAGGCCGCGCACGACGGAAGGGTCGATCACGATACGGTCGGGGCCGTAGCCTTGGGCCGCGAGCAGGTCCGCGATCTGGCGTAGTTCGCTGACGCCTTGAGTGCCCACAAGTGACTCTCCAACCGCCGCGTGGAGATTGTTCAATGTAGCCTCATTGGTTGAGCCACGTGCAGTTAGAAACTGAACGACCGGCTCAATACTCTCGGGTGCAAGTTTTACACCTTCGATGAATGCTCCTGATGCATCTCGTCGCCCATCGCCAAGCAGCTCGCGCACTCCTTCCGCGCCGACTTTGTCGAACTTGTCGATCGTTCGAAGGACAGCATCTTTCTTTTCCTGGCCCGTTGGATTGTCAGTCGAGAGTGACGCAGCAACTTCCTCGATTGTACCGAAAATCTGATCCAGCACCCCATTCAACACCTTGCGGTTGTTGATCCGCACCACGTAATCGCCGCGCGGAATGCCGACCTCTTCCAGCGCATCCGACAGCATCGCGCAGATCTCGGCATCCGCCGCCATGCTCGCCGTGCCCACGGTATCCGCGTCGCATTGATAGAACTGCCGATACCGCCCCGGCCCCGGCTTTTCATTGCGCCAGACAGGGCCCATCGCGTAGCGGCGATAGGGCGTAGGCAAATCGTTACGGTGCTGGGCATAGACACGGGCCAGAGGCGCGGTCAGGTCATAACGCAGCGCCATCCATGTGTCGTCCTCGTCCTGCCAGGCAAAGACGCCGTCGTTCGGGCGGTCCACGTCGGGCAGGAACTTGCCCAGCGCCTCGACCGTCTCCACACCCGACGACTCAAGCGCGTCGAACCCATAGGCATGATACACCCCGGCAATCTGGTCGAGCATATGGCGGCGATCCTCGACCTCCGCACCGAAGTAATCTCGAAAGCCCTTGGGCGTCACCGCCTTGGGCCGGGGTTGTTTCTTCTGCTTTGCCATGGGTCTTGTGCTCGTCCCGTAAGTGTCGCGCGCGGTCTAGCCCACACGCCCGCTTGGGGCAAGGCAGCTTACCCTATAGTGCCCCGTCTTATTCCCGAGGCAGGGATGAGGTGGAACGCTTTACTGGCTCAGATCAATGTAACAGATGTAGTCGGTATAAACCCAGCCCGACGGCCCGGTGATCTCGGCCATGTCATCTGGCGCCGCGACCACGCTGACCTGCCGCCACTTGCCCACCGGCTCCGGGTCCCATGTCCTGAGAAACGTGCCCGGTCCCAGCTTGGCGATCCGCTGCGCAGACAGGTTCGGCGCGGTTTTCAACGCCAGCCAGTTGTCCCCCTTGGGGTCCAGATTGCAGGTGACGTAAAACTCACCGGAATAGGCCCATGCGGCAGCACCGACTGTCAGGGCCAGCGCCATGGCCAGCCCGCGTTTGAACATCTTTCGCATGATAGAACCTCCTTGTCCAAGTTGCCGAAGTCTCCCATATGGGGACCAGCCCTGCGCTGATGTGTGTCAAAGGAGGATGAGATGAGCGAACGTGTTACCCAGCTCGAAGAGCAAGTCGCCTACCTGACCCGCACGGTCGAGGATCTGTCTGACGTAATCGCGCGCCAGGACCGCGACCTGGATCAGATCAAACGCCAGGCCCAGATGCTCATGGAACGCGAAGCCCAGCGCGAAATGGACGTGGGGGGCACGGTCCCCCTCGCGGACCAGAAGCCGCCGCACTGGTAAGCGCGGGCGCGGCCTTTTCGGGGCCTGTTCCTTAGACCTCTTCGACGTCCATGACGCCAGGGAGGCTCTTCAAGGCCCCCTTGATCTGCGGATTGAGCGGGAACATCCGGCCCAGGTCCATTTCCACTTCCCCCGGCAGGTTCGGGTCCATCAGGCAGAAGGTGACGGGACCGGGCCGCGCGCCCTTGGCGGTCTCTGCCGCATTCTCCAACAGCTTGGCGACCACGTCGACCGCGGGCGCCTCGTCCAGATAGACCTTGAGCGCCATGCCGCCTGCATCCGCAACCACGGTATCGACCGGCGCCACGGACCGGCCCACCGGATCGAACTGACCCTCGTTGAACCGCGCCTCCAGTGTCATCACCACCGACAGCGTTTTCTCAAAGGTCGCGCGACAGGCCTCGAAGTCATCGGCAAAGAGCGCGATGCCGTTCACCTGCGCGGTGGGGTCGGCGATGTTCATACGGAAAAACTGCGTGCCGCGCCCGGATTTCCGCGCCTGCAACGCCGAGACGACAACACCGACCTTGCCCACGGCCGCGCCCGTTTTCTCGGCCTTCGCGCGCAGCTCGTCAATCGTCATCACGCCCTTGCGCTTGAGCGCCGGCATGTAGTCGTCCAACGGGTGCCCGGAGAGGTAGAACCCGATCGCCTTGTGCTCTTCCGCCAGCCGCTCGTTCGGCAGCCAGTCGGGCACGTTGGGCAGCTTCGGTTCCGGCAGGTCATCGCCCGCCTCGCCAAACAGCGACACCTGCGCGCTTTCGCGTTGTTCGTGGATCGCGCCGGAATAGCTCACCAGCGCATCGAGGCTCTCGAACACCCGGCGACGGTTCTGGTCCAATTCATCAAAGGCCCCGGCCCGCGCCAGCATCTCCATCGGGCGCTTCCCGACCCGCTTCAGGTCAACCCGCCGCGCCACGTCGTAAAGGTTGACGAAAGGCTTCTCGACGCCCTCCACCTTGCGCGCCTCGGTGATCAGCTTCATCGCCTCCATCCCGACGTTCTTCAACGCGCCCAGACCATAGACCACCTTGCCTTCATCGACGCTGAACGCGGCCTGCGACCGGTTCACACAGGGCGGCACGATCTCGATATCCAGCCCCCGGCGCACTTCTTCCGCGTAGATCGCCAGCTTGTCGGTCAGGTGGATATCGCAGTTCATGACACCCGCCATGAACTCCACCGGGTGGTTCGCCTTGAGCCACGCGGTCTGGTAGGACACCACCGCGTAAGCCGCCGCGTGGGACTTGTTGAACCCGTAGTTGGCGAACTTCTCCAGCAGGTCGAAGACCTCGGTCGCCTTTTTCTTGTCGACCCCGTTCCTGGCCGCGCCTTCCTCGAACTTCGGGCGCTCGGCGTCCATTGCTTCCTTGATCTTCTTACCCATCGCGCGGCGCAGAAGGTCAGCGCCACCGAGACTATATCCCGCCATCTCCTGCGCGATCTGCATCACCTGCTCCTGGTAAACGATGATGCCCTGCGTCTCTTCAAGGATGTGGTCGATCAACGGATGCACGCTTTCAATCTCGCGCTTGCCGTTCTTCACGTCGCAATAGGTCGGGATGTTGTCCATCGGACCGGGACGATACAGCGCGACGAGCGCCACGATATCCTCGATACAGGTCGGCTTCATCTTGCGAAGCGCGTCCATCATGCCCGAGCTTTCCACCTGGAACACGGCGACCGTTTTCGCGCTGGCGTAGAGTTTATAGGTCGCCGCGTCATCCAGCGGGATCAAGTTGATCTGGTTCTCACCGCCCTCGGCGGGTTGATAGATCTGCGATCCATCCGGCGCGGTGTGAAGATCGCGCCCCTGCCCGTGGATCAGGTCGATGGCGTTCTGGATGACGGTCAGCGTTTTGAGACCCAGAAAGTCGAACTTCACCAACCCGGCTTGCTCGACCCATTTCATGTTGAACTGCGTCGCGGGCATATCCGAGCGCGGGTCTTGGTAAAGCGGCACAAGCTTGTCCAGGGGTCGGTCGCCAATCACGACGCCCGCCGCGTGGGTCGAGGCATTCCGCAATAACCCTTCGACCTGTTCGGCATAGGTCAACAGCCGGTCCACGACTTCTTCGGAACGCGCGGCTTCGCGCAACTGCGGCTCGTCCTTCAGCGCCTGCGCGATCGACACCGGTTTTACGCCTTCGACCGGGATCAGCTTGGACAGCCGATCCACCTGCCCATAGGGCATCTGGAGAACCCGCCCCACGTCGCGCACGGCGGCCTTCGACAAAAGCGCACCGAAGGTGATGATCTGCCCCACCTTGTCGCGCCCGTATTTCTCCTGCACGTAGCGGATGGTTTCCTCGCGCCGGTCCATGCAGAAGTCGATATCGAAGTCAGGCATCGACACCCGTTCCGGGTTCAGGAAGCGTTCGAACAGTAGACTATAGCGGAGCGGATCGAGGTCGGTGATCGTCAGCGCATAGGCCACGAGGCTACCAGCGCCGGACCCCCGCCCCGGACCCACCGGAATATTCTCGTCCTTCGACCACTTGATGAAGTCCGCAACGATCAGGAAGTAGCCGGGGAACCCCATCTGTTCGATGATCCCCAACTCGAATTCGAGCCGCTTGTCATAGTCTTCGCGCGGCGCGGCAGGTTCGATCACCGCAAGCCGTGCCTCAAGCCCTTCCCACGCCTGACGGCGCAATTCCTCGACCTCGTCGTCGGCAAACTTCGGCAGGATCGGGTCGCGACGATAGGCCATGAAGGCGCACCGCCGCGCGATTTCCACCGTGTTCTCCGTTGCCTCCGGCAAATCCGCGAAGAGCGCGAGCATCTCGTCCTGCGTCTTGAAGTAATGCTGCGGGGTCAGCCGCCGCCGGTCTTCCTGCTGATCGACATAGGCCCCTTCCGCGATACAGATCAGCGCGTCATGCGCCTCGTAAAGATCGGTCTTGGGGAAATGCACGTCGTTCGTGGCGACCAGCGGAATGTCCATGGCATAGGCCATTTCGACAAAGCCACGCTCGGTCTTGCGCTCGGCCTCGGTGAACTGCCCGCCTTCGCCCGGATGGCGCTGCAATTCGACATAGAGCCGGTCGCCGTATACCTGATGGAACCAGCGCATCAGCGTCTCGGCATCCTGTCGATGGCCGATCTGCAACCATTGGCCCACCGGCCCCTCGGCCCCGCCGGTCAAACAGATCAACCCTTCGGAAAACTGCTCAAGCTCGGCAAGCGTCACGGACGGCAGGGCTCCGTGCTTGTCGATATACAGGCACGAATTGAGCTTCATCAGGTTCTCGTAACCCGCCTCGTTCTGCGCGAGCAAAACCACTGCCGCAGGCGCGCGCGCCGCTTCGCCCGGCGCAGGGTCATGGAACGCCACGTCCACCTGGCAACCGATAATCGGCTGCACACCGGCCCCGCTCGCGCCGACGGAGAATTCCAAGGCGCAAAACATGTTGTTCGAGTCGGTGACGGCGACGGCGGGCATCTCCATGCTCTCGCACAGACCGGGAAGTTTCTTGACCGGAACCGCCCCTTCGAGGAGCGAATATTCGGTGTGGACGCGCAGGTGAATGAATCGAGGGGAAGCAGCCATGCGCCAACATTATGTCCCCGGCGCGGCCCGCGAAAGTGCGAAATGATATAACTCTCGGCTCAGGTTAGTCCGGGACACGCACGCTCCGTTCACAACTGGGGCTTTGTTAACGACTTGGCGCGGGTTGCCGGTTGGCGCATATGGGAATCATATGGTTTTCATATCGAAATCTTATGGATTGTGATCCACGCGTCGCACCGCTTCGGGCCGGTTAACGGCGCGCGCGCTCCCTCAGCTCAGCGCCTCGTATCCCGTGATCCGCGCGCGGAAATAGGCGCCGTATCCGGTGTCGTAATCATAGCCCACTTCCACCTCGGTCGGCACCCGCCGTGGCCCGATCTTGGCATAGCCCGCAAAACTCCCGCGCCAATCGAGATAGGCAGTCGACCCATCGGGCTGCACGGCCGGGCGATCCTTGGCTTCGACCCCGACGATATCGCCGCTGTCGTCGAAGGTGAAAACAACGCGCGCCTCCCCGCCCTTCGTGTCGATCACGGCAGCCACGCGCCCGCGTTCTTCGGACCAGCGAATATCGGCATTGGACAAAATCCCATCCGGACACCACGGCAGTTCGGCAAGGTATCTCATGGCCTCGGCCCGGTCGATATCCGGACCGCGAAGCGTGCCGATTGGCAGGGCACCAAAGAGCCGAACCGCCAAAATCCCTCCAGTATCAGTGGCATAGGCGTCGAGCACCTTCACCTTGGGCACCAATCCACGCCCCTGCCGAGCGATCCAGAGAAAGCCTGCTTTCGTCGTGGCCATCTCCTGTGTCGCCACCAACGGCAGCCACGGCGCCCCCGGCTCACGGATCAAGTCCGCAGTCTGGGTGAACCGGACCCGGCTCGCCGGCGTGTGGCCGCACATCCCGGCCTCGGCAAAACGGCGCATCGCCTCGGGCAAATCCTTACGCACATGTCCCGACGGCTTATCGGACAACCCGCCGCGCCGCGTCGTGATCACCACCCAGAATTGCACCGACGACACCAGCGCAAACGCCAACGCCCCCGCCGCCGTCACCAAGATCACCAAGACCGCTATCCGAACCATTCGAGCCTCCTTTGCTCACGCAGACCCTGCGCTCTCACGCCCAAAGCCGCAATGCGACATTCCTGACGACACGTTCAGCAAGTCGTTACCTGCACCCAAATCCGCTTAGCGCACGCTCATTTAACAGGCAGCAAGCCGTTTTATTCCCAAAATTTCGGCATTTACCCCCGGTGAACCTGCCTGTTTCTGGGGCGTGCCGCTAGACTCCGCCCAAAATCTCGGCTTTCCTGCCGAAGCTGGACCTCTACGCCGCATCGAGGTCAGCCACGACAACACTTGGGTAACGCGGCAGGACAACGCATGGATTTAGCGTTTCTTCTCAATGGAGAGACCGTCAACCTCACGGGCGTCGATCCGACGATGACCGTGCTTGACTGGCTGCGCGAAACGCGCGGGCTTACCGGAACCAAGGAAGGCTGCAACGAAGGCGACTGCGGCGCCTGCACGGTCATGGTGACCGACACGCATGGCACCCGCCCCCTGAACGGCTGCATCCTTTTCATGCCGCAGATCAACGGCAAGTCCCTGACCACGGTCGAGGGGTTGTCCGGACCTGACGGCGGCTTGCACCCCGTTCAATCGGCCATGGTGGAGCACCACGGTTCGCAATGCGGGTTCTGCACGCCCGGCTTCGTCGTGTCGCTCGCGGCTGGCCAGGTTGCGGGCGAAGAGGACCACGACCTGCAAATCGCGGGCAACCTCTGCCGCTGCACCGGATACGCGCCGATCATTCGCGCCGCCAAAGCCGCCGCCAAGGCGCCGACTCCGGACTGGCTCAAAGACGTGCCGCCCGGACCGGAGCTTGGCCCCGCCGTCAACGATATCCAACCAACCTCGATCGACGCGTTGGCGGACCTGCTCAAGGCCCACCCCGACGCCACCATCATCGGCGGCGCGACCGACGTCGGCCTTTGGGTCAACAAATCGCTCAGGGATCTTGGCAAGGTCGTGTTCGTCAGCCAGGTCGAAGAAATGCGGCGCATCGAAATCGCGCCCTACATGATCCGGGTCGGCGGCTGCGCCAGCGTCGAAGCTCTCCGCCTTGCCATGAAGAAACATCACCCGTCGTTCGCGGCCATGCTCGACCGGTTCGCAAGCGCGCAGGTTCGGGCGGCGGCAACGGTCGGCGGCAATGTCGCCAACGGCTCGCCCATCGGAGACACACCCCCGCCGCTCATCGCGCTCGATGCGATGCTCCATCTGCGCAAGGGCGACGAGACCCGCGAAATCCCGCTGGAAGACTTCTTCATCGAGTATGGCAAGCAGGACCGCGCGCCGGGTGAGTTCGTGGAGGCCATCGTGATCCCACGCGACGAAGGCCCGGACAGGCTCAGGGTCTACAAGCTTTCCAAACGCTTCGATCAGGACATTTCCGCCGTGCTGGGCGCCTTCAACATCAAGGTCGAAAACGGCGAGGTCACCTCCGCGCGGATCGCCTTTGGCGGCATGGCCGGCACCCCCTGCCGTGCCTCCGCCGTTGAGGCCGCGCTGATTGGCCGACCCTGGTCTGACGAGACGGTGAAGCAGGCCAAGTGGTCCTTTGCCGAGGATTTCAAACCGATGTCCGACATGCGGGCCTCGGCGGCTTACCGGCTTGAAACCGCAGCGAATATGTTGGAGCGTTACTGGCTTGAAGACCAAGGCGCGACCCCCTCCGTAAAGGAGGTCACGCCATGACGATGGGCAAACCGCTTCCCCACGACAGCGCCGTCGGTCACGTCACCGGTGCCGCGCGTTATATCGACGACATCCCGACCCCGGCCGATTGCCTGCACCTGGCCTTCGGTCTCTCGGGCGTTGCGCGCGGTGCCATCACCTCGGTGGACCTCAGCGCCGTGCGCACCGCTCCGGGCGTCGTCAAAGTGCTCACCGCCGCCGATTTGCCGCATGAGAACGACATCTCCAGCGCCGCCCATGACGAGCCGCTTCTGGCAACGGGCGAGGTGCATTACCACGGCCAGCCGATCTTCCTCGTCATCGCGACGAGCCACCGCGCCGCCCGTGAAGCCGCCGCGCGCGCGAAGGTGCAGATCGAGGAAAAGACACCGATCCTGACCATCGACCATGCCCTGTCGCAAAAATCTTACTTCGAAGGCGGGCCGCTGACATGGGCGCGGGGCGATGCCGACACCGCCATGGCGGACGCCGACCACGTGATCGAGGGCGAGATCGAGATCGGCGGACAGGAGCACTTCTATCTCGAAGGCCAGATCAGCCTCGCCACACCGCAGGATAACGGCGACATGGTGCTCGCCACCTCGACCCAGCATCCCACGGAAATCCAGCACAAGGTCGCCGAGGCGCTCGCCGTGCCCTTCCACGCCGTGCGGGTCGAAACCCGCCGCATGGGCGGGGGCTTCGGCGGCAAGGAAAGCCAGGGCAACGCGCCCGCCATCGCCTGCGCCATTGCCGCGCACCTGACCGGCAAGTCCTGCAAGATGCGCTATGACCGCGACGACGATATGGTCATCACCGGCAAGCGCCACGACTTCCGCATCGCCTACAAGGCGGGCGTCGACAAAAAGGGGAAATTCGTTGCCGTCGAGTTCGACCAATACGTGCGCTGCGGCTGGTCGATGGATTTGTCCCTGCCCGTTGCCGACCGCGCGATGCTCCACGCCGACAACGCCTACTACCTGCCCAACGTGCGCATCACATCGCACCGGCTGAAGACGAATACCTGCTCCGCCACCGCCTTTCGCGGCTTCGGCGGGCCGCAGGGGCTCTTGGGGATCGAGCGCGTCGTGGATCACGTGGCGCACGCCCTTGGCCTCGATCCGCTCACCGTCCGGCAACGCAATTTCTATGCGAAATCAAAGGCGCAGGAAACGCCCTACGGCCAGCCTGTCAAAGGCTTCATCCTGCCCGATCTGGTCAAGGAATTGGTCGAAAGTTCCGACTACACCGCGCGGCGCAAAGCGGTCGATACGTGGAATGCCGAGAACGAGATGCTCAAGCGCGGCATCTCGCTCACCCCGGTGAAATTCGGGATCAGCTTCACCCTTACCCACCTGAACCAGGCAGGCGCTTTGGTGAATGTCTATGCGGATGGCTCGGTGACCATCAACCACGGCGGCACCGAGATGGGGCAAGGGTTGTTCCAAAAGGTGGCGCAGGTCGCGGCCTCCGGGTTCGGCCTTCCCGTCGAACAGGTGCGCATCACGGCGACAGACACCGGCAAGGTGCCCAACACCTCCGCCACGGCGGCAAGCTCCGGCTCCGACCTGAACGGCATGGCCGTGCGCAAGGCGGTCGAGGAAATCCGGACGCGCATGGCGAAACTGCTGGCCGAGGCGCAGGGTGTGAAACCACGCGACGTGGGTTTCAAGAACGGCAAGGTGACAGCGGGCAGCACCACGCTCTCCTTCGCCGAAGTCGCCAAGATGTGCCACGAGAACCGCGTCAGCCTCTCGGCCACCGGGTTCTACGCGACCCCTGACATTTCGTGGGATCGCACCATCGGCAAGGGTCACCCGTTCTACTATTTCGCCCACGGCGCGGCAGTCACGGAAGTGGTCATGGACCGCTTGACCGGCGAGAACCGCATCCTGCGCTGCGACATCCTCCACGACGCGGGCCAATCGCTGAACCCGGCGCTCGACATCGGCCAGATCGAAGGCGGCTACGTTCAGGGCGCAGGCTGGCTCACCACCGAGGAGCTTGTGTGGGACGAGAAGGGTCGCCTGCGCACCCATGCCCCCTCGACCTACAAGATCCCCGCGGTCACCGACCGGCCCGAGGAATTCAACGTGGCGCTCTGGAACGGCAAGAACCACGTGCCAACCGTGTTCCGCTCCAAAGCCGTGGGAGAACCGCCCCTGATGCTCGGGGTCTCCGCCTTCCTCGCCCTGTCGCACGCCGCGAGCGCCTGCGGCGACAGCTACCCGAACCTCGACGCGCCCGCGATGCCGGAACGCTGCTACTTCGCGGCGCAAAGAGCCGCGAAGTGAGCTTCGATCGCGACACATACGCGGCCCTGATGGCCGAACATGGCCCGGTGGTCCGGGTGGTGGTCGCGGACACCAAAGGCTCCGTGCCCCGCGACGTGGGCGCGAGCATCGTGGTCTGGGCCACTGGACAGTCCGGCACCATTGGCGGCGGCACGTTGGAATTCGACGCGGTCGACACCGCCCGCCGGATGATTGACGGCGACACCAAAACCAAAACCGCATCCCTCGCGCTCGGTCCCGACATGGGCCAATGCTGCGGCGGCCGCGTGCGACTTCTGTGGGAACGGCTCGACGCGCTCCCCGAGGGTGACATCGTTGCGCGTCCCGTTACCGCCAGTGGGGAAGAGCCGCTCGCCGTGAAACGCCTGCGCGCCCGCGTGCGCGACCGAGGCGACATGCCCAGCGCCGCCTATATCGACGGCTGGCTTGTCGAGCCGGTGACCACGGCGCGAACGCCGGTCTGGATCTGGGGCGCAGGCCACGTGGGCCGCGCGCTCGTTTCCGCGTTGACCCCACTTCCCGGCCTCGCCATTACCTGGGTCGACACCGGCCCGGAGCGCTTCCCGGATGAAATTCCAAATGGTGTGACCGCTCTCCCGGCACCCGAGATTGCGGACGCGGCCCGGTTTGCGCCGCGCGACGCGCATCACATCGTCATGACCTATAGCCACGCGCTCGACCTCGCGATCTGCGACGGGCTCCTGACGCGCGGCTTTGCAAGCGCGGGCCTCATCGGCTCCGACACGAAATGGGTGCGCTTTCGAAAACGTCTGACCGAGGCCGGGCACCAGAACCCGGCTCGTATCCAATGCCCCATCGGGGACAAACGACTTGGCAAACACCCGGCCGCCATCGCGCTCGGGGTAGCGCACGACATCATGGGAACGGTGAACGCATATACCGTGGAACACGAGGGGAACGAGAATGACAGACGCCTATCTGTCGATTGAGGGGCTGACCAAGGCCTATCCGGGCGTGGTGGCAAATGACGACGTGTCGTTTGCGATCCTGCCCGGCCAGGTCCACGCCCTGCTCGGCGAAAACGGCGCGGGCAAATCGACGCTCGTGAAGATGATCTACGGTCTGGTGAAACCCGACCATGGCCAGATGAAAATCAACGGCGAGCCCTTCGAACCCGCCAACCCACACGCCGCCCGCGCTTCGGGCGTCGCCATGGTCTTCCAGCACTTCTCGCTCTTCGACGCGCTGGACGTGGCCGAGAACATCGCGCTGGGCATGGACAACCCGCCGCCCATGCATGAACTCGCTGCCCGGATCACCGAGGTAAGCCATGCTTACGGCCTGCCGCTCGACCCGTCGCGCCGGGTGGGCGATCTCTCCGCGGGCGAACGCCAGCGGGTCGAAATCATCCGCTGCCTGCTGCAAAATCCCAAGCTGCTGATCATGGACGAGCCGACCTCGGTGCTCACCCCGCAAGAGGTCGATATCCTGTTCAAAACGCTGCGCAAGCTCTCCGACGAAGGCACCGCGATCCTCTATATTTCGCACAAGCTCGACGAAATCCGGGCGCTGTGCGAACACGCGACGGTGCTGCGCCTGGGCAAGGTTGTCGGCGACTGCGACCCGCGCGAGAAATCCTCACGCGAGCTGGCAGAACTGATGGTCGGCTCCGCGCTTCACACCCCCGAACGCGACAGCACGGAAAAGGGTGAGGTGCTTCTCGAAGTCACGGACCTCTCGCTTCCCCCCGCCAGCGAATTCGGAACCCGGTTGAAAAACATCAGCTTTTCGCTGCGCGCAGGCGAAGTTCTGGGCATCGCAGGTGTCGCGGGCAACGGACAGGACGAGCTTCTCGGCGCCCTCTCCGGCGAACGGCGCACCAAGCCGGACGCAATCAAGCTGCGCGGAGACAGCATCGGGCGCATGGGTCCGAATGCCCGCCGCCAGATCGGCCTGCTTGCCGCTCCCGAAGAACGGCTGGGCCACGCCGCAGCGCCCGAAATGAGCCTTACGGAAAACGCGCTCCTCACCGGGGACATTCGCGAAGATCTGTCGACAAACGGCTTCGTCGGCTGGAAAAAAGCCCGCGATTTCGCGGCTCGCGTGATCGAAGCTTTCGACGTGCGCACCCCCGGCACGGAAACCGCCGCGGGGGCGCTGTCAGGCGGCAATCTCCAGAAATTCGTGATCGGGCGCGAAATCCTTCAACGCCCCGATGTCTTCGTGGTGAACCAGCCGACCTGGGGCGTCGATGCCTCCGCCGCCGCCGCGATCCGCCAGGCCATCCTCGACCTTGCCGCCAAGGGCGCCGGCGTCGTGGTGATCAGTCAGGATCTCGATGAACTCATGGAAGTCTCTGACAATTTCGCAGCCCTCAACGAAGGCACCCTCGCCCCGCCGCGCCCCGCCAAGGGGCTGACGGTCGAAGACATCGGCCTGATGATGGGCGGCGCCCACGACATGGATGTGGCCCACCCCGAGGAGGCGCACGTATGAACATGATCCGACTTGAAAAACGTCCCGCCCCTTCGCGCACCATGGCCGCGCTGACGCCGGTCCTGGCTGTCATCGCCACCATGATCGCAGGTGGCGTCATGTTCGCGATCCTCGGTTTCCAGCCTCTGGAGGCGATCCGCACCATTTTCTGGGACCCGCTGTTCGACCCCCAGTTCGGCCCCTATTCCCGCCCGCAACTCCTGGTCAAGGCCGGCCCCCTGATCCTGATCGCGGTGGGTCTGGCTCTCGGCTTCAAGGCCGGGATCTGGAACATCGGCGCGGAAGGCCAATACATCATGGGCGCGGTGGTCGGCGGTGGCGTCGGTCTTGCGCTCTATCCCAGCGACAGCGTCTTATTGTTTCCGCTGATGGTGCTTTTCGGGGCGATCGGCGGCTGGGCCTGGGCGATGATCCCCGCAATCCTGAAGACCCGGTTCGGAACCAACGAAATCCTCGTCTCGCTGATGCTGGTCTACGTGGCGCAGAACATCCTGGCCTCCGTCGCCTCGGGCCTTCTGCGCAACCCCGATGGCAGGGGCTTTCCCGGTTCGCGCAACTTCGCCCGGGATTTCCCGGCCGCGTCGAACCCGGAGCTGATCGCCAATACCGGTATGCACTGGGGCGTGGTCGCCGCCTTCATCGCGGTGATCTTCGCCTATGTGCTGATGACCCGACACAAGATGGGCTTCGCGATCCGCCTCGCCGGCGAAGCCCCGCGCGCGGCCCGCTTTGCAGGCGTCTCGCCGACCCGGCTGATCCTCTTCTGTCTCGGAACCGCGGGCGCGCTCGCCGGTCTCGCGGGCCTCTTCGAAGTCACCGGCCCCGCAGGCCAGCTGACCATCGACTTCTATTCAGGCTATGGCTTCACCGCGATCATCGTGGCCTTCCTGGGCCGCCTGCACCCGGTCGGCATCCTGCTCGCAGGCCTCCTCATGGCGCTCACCTATATCGGCGGCGAACTTGCCCAGCTCATGCTCGGCATGCCCGCCGCGGCGATCCAGCTTTTCCAGGGGATGCTGCTTTTCTTCCTCTTGGCCATGGACGTTTTCGCCAATTACCGCATCCGCATCGACACCCCGGAAGTGACATCATGACCCTTTCATCGTGCATCAAATATCCCGGGGCGTTTGAGGGGCAGCGCCCCTCATCCGGCCGCGCCAAAGGCGCGGCTCCAGCCTGCGCGGGCGCAAGCCCGCACATTTTGGAAGGAGTTGCCTGATGAATTCGATCAACCCGATCCTCCTGATAGCCTCGCTCATGGTCGCCTCCACGCCGATCCTTCTCGCGGCACTCGGCGAGATGGTGGTGGAGAAATCCGGCGTCCTGAACCTGGGCGTCGAAGGCATGATGATCACCGGGGCCGTCGTGGGCTTCGCGGTCGGCGTGAACTTCGACACCTCGGCTCTGGGCTTCGTCGCCGCCGCCCTCGCGGGGGCGGCGCTTTCGATGATCTTCGCCTTCATCACGCAGGTGCTTCTGTCGAACCAGGTCGCCACCGGCCTCGGCCTGACGCTCTTCGGCCTCGGTCTCTCGTCGCTCATCGGCAAACCCTATGTCGGCATCCGCGCTCCGGGCTTTGCCAAGCTCGAAATCCCGCTTCTATCGGACATTCCCGTGCTCGGCCCGATCCTCTTTCGCCATGACCCGATGGTCTACATTTCGCTCCTGCTCGTGATCGCGGTGTGGTACATGCTGTCCTACACCCGCATCGGCCTGATCCTCAAAGCCGTCGGTGAAAACCACGATGCGGCGCACGCGCTTGGTTACAAGGTCAAGGCCGTGCGCTTCGCGGCCATCGCTTTCGGGGGCGCCATGGCCGGTCTTGGCGGCGCCTACCTCAGCCTTGTGCGCGTGCCACAATGGGTCGAGGGCATGACCACCGGTGCGGGCTGGATCGCGCTGGCCATCGTCGTCTTCGCCTCCTGGCGGCCCTGGCGCATTCTTCTCGGCGCTTACCTTTTCGGCGGCATCACCGTCTTGCAGCTTAACCTGCAAGCAGCAGGCTCTTCGATCCCGGTCGAATACCTGTCGATGTCGCCCTACCTTGTGACCATCCTCGTGCTGGTTATCATCTCGATCCGCGGCAACCATGGCGCCCCCGGATCGCTTGGGCGCATATTCCACGCCTCGCACTGACGCCATGACGCAACATATAGTTTGACGCGGGTCCGCCCGTACCGAACCATCAACAGGGAGAACGATATGAAACTCGTCACCAAACTACTCGCCAGCGCTGCTGTCGGCCTCACCATGGCCGGCGCCGCACTGGCCGAAAGCCACGGCGGCGAACCGACCAAGGTCGGCTTTATCTACATCGGGCCGGTCGGCGACGGTGGCTGGACCTATGAACACGACCAGGGCCGGCTCGCGGTCGAAGAGGAGTTCGGCGACGCCGTCGAAACCGTCTACCAGGAAAACGTGCCGGAATCGGCAGACGGCGAGCGCGCCATCACCCAGATGGCCCTGTCGGGTGCGGACCTGATCTTCACCACCTCGTTCGGCTACATGGACCCGACCATGGCCGTGGCCGAGAAGTTCCCGGACGTGAAGTTCGAGCACGCCACCGGCTACAAGACCGCCGAAAACGTGGGCGTTTATTCCGCCCGCTTCTACGAAGGTCGCGCCGTTCAGGGCCACATCGCCGGTCATCTCACCGACTCCAATATCGTCGGCTACATCGGCTCTTTCCCGATTCCGGAAGTCATCCGTGGCATCAACTCGGCCTATATCCACGCCAAGGAAGTGAACCCGGACGTCGAGTTCAAGGTGGTCTGGGCCTACACGTGGTTCGATCCGGCGAAAGAGGCCGACGCGGCCAAGGCGCTGATCGACCAGGGTGCGGACGTCGTGCTTCAGCACACCGACTCCACCGCACCGCAGGCTGCCGCTCAGGAAGCCGGCAACGTCTACACCTTCGGCCAGGCCTCCGACATGTCGGAATACGCCCCGATGCCGCGCGTCTCGTCGATCATCGACAACTGGGCGCCCTACTACATCGAGCGCACCCGCGCGGTGATGGAAGGCACCTGGGAGAGCGACCAGACCTGGGACGGGATCGGACCGGGCATGGTCGGCATCGGTGAAATCACCGATGCGGTGCCCGCAGATGTGAAGGAGAGCGCCCTGGCTCTGAAAGACAGGATCGCGTCGGGCGAATACCACCCGTTCACCGGCCCGATCAACAAGCAGGACGGCTCGGTCTGGCTGGAAGAAGGCGAGACCGCCGATGACGCCACTCTGGCTGGCATGGATTTCTACGTCGAAGGCATCGCCGGCGAAATCCCGAACTAAGGGACTGTCTGAAACACCAGAAAGGCCCTGCTTCGGCAGGGCCTTTTTCGTTCCACGCGGCAGGGTGACGCACCTGTGCCGGAACACACCGCCCCAACCGTTCAACGTTCATGAGAAACGCAAACGGAGGGCAAACCGATGCTCCGAAAATTCGCACTCACCGCCGCAGTCGCGGCACTCTCCCTCCCCGCCATGGCCACCGCGCAGGTGCCGGGTGGAAACTTCGTCGCCATGTGGGACGCCGATGGCGATGGGAAGGTCACGCTCGCGGAAGTGGTCGCGCGCCGAACCGACATGCTTGAAGCTTTCGACGCGAACGACGACGGAGCGCTGGACGCGGCGGAACTGGCCGACATGGAGGCCACGGGCGAAGACATGCGCGCGTCGATGCAGGAGGACCGTCCGGGGCACGGAACCATGGGCGACCCGGGTCTTGGCAAAAGCCAAGGAATGGGCAAAGGCGGAAGCAATGGCCACGGCAAAGGGATGGGGTCAGGCGGCGGCCAGGGACAACCTTTGCAAGCCCAGCCGCATGACCATGCCGCCATGGATCTTGACGGAGACGGTCGCGTGACGCTGGCCGAATTCACGACCGAAGCGGAGGAATGGTTCGCCACGCGCGACCGTGACGGCGACGGTGCGATCACCCAGGACGATTTCGGTCCGGGTCGTTAACCCCGGACCCCGGCGGCTGGTCCCTTTGTACCGCGAAGCCCCGTGGGAAACCTCGGGGCTTTTCCTGTCTCACGGCTTGTGACAGGGTCCGGTCATGTTTGATTTTCTCATCATCGGCGGCGGTATCGCCGGCCTCAGCGCAGGGGCTCATCTGGCAAAATCCGCGCGCGTCTGCGTGGTCGAAAGCGAACCGAGCCTTGGCTATCACAGCTCGTCGCGCTCGGCCGCGGTGTTCATCCCGACCTACGGCACGCACGCGGTCACCGAACTGAGCCGCGCGTCGCGCGACCCCTTCCAATCCTTGGGTGTCTTGTCAGACCGTGGTGGCATGGTCGTGGGACAAGCGGACGAAGACCAGGCCTTCGCGCAGGCGATGGCAGGGTTCGAAATGGAGGAAATCACGGTCGCCGACGCGGTTGCCCGCGTGCCACTTCTGGACCCCGCGAAAATCACGCGCGCCGCGGTTACGGACCAGGCGTGGGATATCGACACAGACCTGCTCCTTCAAACCTATGCCAAACAGATCCGCGCAAACGGCGAGGTAAGGACGAAAGCTCCGGTCACGGCGATCACCCGAGCAGACCGTGGGCATTGGCGTGTCACGGCAGGTGGCGAAGAGATTGAGGCAGGTGCCATCGTCAACGCGGCCGGCGCCTGGGCCGACGAGATCGCGACGCTTGCCGGAGTCGCCCCCATCGGAATCACGCCGAAGCGCCGCTCCATGGCCCGGATCGAAGTCCCGGGGGGCTTTGATCCAACCGGTTGGCCGATGATCTTCGGCGCAAAGGACGACTGGTATTGCAAACCTGACGCAGGTGCACTCATCGTCTCGCCTTCCGAAGCGGATCCCGTCGCACCGCAAGACGCCTGGGCCGACGATATGGTGCTCGCAGAAGGGCTGGCCCGGTTCGAAGAAAGGATGAGCCACGAGGTCACGCGCATGATCGCGAACTGGGCAGGGCTCAGAAGCTTCACGCCGGACGGCGACCTCGCCATCGGCGCAGAACCGGGCGTGGCAGGCTTCTATTGGATGGTGGGCCAAGGAGGTTATGGCTTTCAGACGGGCCCCGCCGCCGGGCGCCTGCTGGCTGACCTTGCCTTGGACCAGGCTTCGGAAATGGAAAGACCCGTCATCGCTGCCTGCGATCCGGCGCGCTTTCGTTAGAACAAGAACGATTTCATCGCGATGAAATCGGGCCGAAATCATGGGATGATTTCGGCACCTTCGCTGTCACTTCCCGCGTAGAATTGCCGCCGGGTCTTGCGCCGCGGCCCGCGCGGCGGGCACGTAAGCGCCGATCAACCCGATCCCCAACCCCAAGGCCAAGGCCCGAAGGGTAAGGCCCAAATCAATCACCGGTTCCACGAAACCTTCCACCGAGGGCGCGCTCGCGACGATCCAGGCGATCGTCACACCCACCACGATCCCCAGCACCGACCCCAGCACGGTCAGCACGCCGCCCTCCAACATCAGGCATCGCACGATCCGCCCGCGCGGCCAGCCGACCGCGCCCATGATCGCGATTTCGCCACGCCGTTCATTTACGGCCATCGCCATGGTGTTGAGCACCGCCAACCCGGCCGAGAACACCGCGACGGTGGACACGACCCAAGCGAGGATGCGCGAGATCTTGACGTTGAAATACTCTGCGACCATCTCCTCCGTCTCCTCGACGGCAAGGTCCGGGAACCGCTTGGCCAGGTTTTCGACCACCGCCTCGCGCTCATCGCTGGTGAGCTGGTCGTCCAGCCGCGCAACGATCGAAGTCGCCTGTCCGGCCCGATACGTTTGCGCCTGCATATCGGCGAGCACCATGGCCGCACCGTTGCGGGTCAGCAGGCTGTCGGTCGTATAGATCCCGGTGACTTCGAAGGGCACCGCGAAGATCGTCACCTGATCGCCCGGGCCGGCCTCCAGCCGTTCCGCCAGCCGTGCACCCAAGGCGACACCGCCGACCGCACCAGAGGCCGCACCGTCGCCCGGCACCGGGTAGCGGCCTTCGAGCAGAGTGAAGCCCTCCCACGAATAGGCGTCGGGCATCCAGCCATAGACGAAACTCGTCGTCGCCTCGCCCACCGTGGTCATGCGGCCAAGCTCGGCGGCGGCCACCGAGATGCCCTCGACCGCTTCCACCTCGCTGGCCAACTCCTGCGGCACGACGGAGGACAGAAGGTCCGCCGCACCCGCTTCGGTCAAAACCACATCCGCGCCGCGTGTCGAGAAGTTTTCAAGCAGGGTCCCCTCGATCCCGCGCACCAGACCGACCAGCGCCACGTAAGCCGCAATCGCCAATACCACGCCCAGGAGCGTCAGGCCCGTGCGCCAGGGACGATGCGCAAGGTTGCGCGCGGCGATACCAGTGAGGGTCATGGCGTGACCTCCAGCTTGCCATCGACGATATGCACGTCGCGGTCGCAGGTCTCGGCCACATGGGGATCATGGGTGACGATCACGACGGTGGTGCCTTCGTCGGTCAATTGCCGCAGGAGCGAGACAACACGATCCGAGTTCACGCTGTCCAGCTCGCCCGTCGGCTCATCCGCCAACACGATCCGAGGGCGGTTGGCAAGCGCGCGGGCGATGGCGACCCGCTGGCGTTCCCCACCCGAAAGGCCCGCCGGCGCGCGGTCCGCGAGCGCGGTCATGCCGACCTCGGCCAATGCCGCATCGACCCGTTCGAGGCGGCGTGCGGCGCTGGCTTCGACCCCGATCATCGGCATTTCCACGTTCTGACGCGCGCTGAGTGTCGGCAGCAGCCAATCGTCCTGAAACACGAGCCCGATCCGCTCGGCCCGCATTCGCGCCCAGCCGTCTCGCCCGCGCGGCCGCTCGCCAAACACGGTCACCTCGCCAGCGTCGAGCGTGATAAGACCCGCCATCGCGTAGAGCACACTGGACTTGCCCGATCCGGACGGACCCGTGATCGCCAACATCTCGCCCTCGGCCACGTCGAGCGACAAATCATCCAGCGCCGGGCGCTCTTGCCCCGGAAACCGTTTCCGCAACCCCTTGGCCGACAAAGCCGTCATGCGGCACCGTTGAGGAACGCGATCAATCCGGGCAAGTCTCCGGAGATCAGGTGGGGGCGGAAGTCTTTCTGCTGTTCAGCCGTGACGAGCACGCTTTCCACCGCGACGTTGTTCACCCGATACGCCTCGCCTTGCGCCACCAAGTAGAACTCCACCATTCGCATAATGCGCGCGCCGTCTCTGATCTGGGCGCCCACAATCGTGATGTCGCCTCCCGGTCGCGCTCCGACAGGCACCAGGGTGCCGGACCCTGCGCCCAGGGTTTCGCGCACGAAGGCCCCGATGAGGTAGCCACGATAGGCACGGACGTAGTCGTCGCCCGCCGCGTCGCGATATTCGTCGGGCAAGGCGGCGAGCGCCATGGCCTTCAGGTTGAAGTGTTCGTCAAGCACCGCACCGACCGCCGCCGCCACAGCTTGCGTCCCGCCTGCGGTTTCCGTCGCTGCGGTCAGGTCCAGGCCGATCTCGCGCACGGTGTCTTCCGGCGTGGCCGCCAGCGCCGAAGCCCCGGACACCCCAAGCCAAGCCGTGATCGTCAGGATATGGAAAACCCTTGCCAGCATCGGCGGCACATTAGTCGCGCTGGGCACGTTCGCAAACCTTTTCACCAGCCACAGGCAACTTCCCCAACGTCAGCTTGACCCGCGTCAAGGAATTGCGGGACGTTTACCCTATGCTGGCCGTACCGGGGAGGAGACCCGCAGCGCCAACAGGCAGGCACAGGAGCGCGACAATGGACGACAACCCCCTGACCGGCATGATGGACCCGCAGTCCATCGCCGTGTTCGGCGCCTCGGAGACCTCGCAATCCGTCGGGGCGCGTGTCTTCGAAAACCTCGTCGAGGACGGGTTCGCGGGTGCGATTTACCCGGTCAATCCCAAGCACAAGAAAGTGCGGGGCCTGACCTGCTATACCTCCGCAACGGCGGTCGGCAAGGACATCGACCTCGCCGTCATCTGCACGCCGGCCCGAACTGTCGCCGGCATCATCCGCGACTGCGGCGAGGCGGGGATCAAGAACGCAATCGTTCTGTCGGCCGGCTTTGGCGAAGGCGGGAACAAGGGCCGAAACTATGAGGCCGACCTCATCGCGGCGGCGAAGAAAGCAGGTGTCCGCTTCATGGGACCGAATTGCGTAGGCATGGTGCGCCCGTGGCAAAAGATGAACGCGACTTTCCTGCGCGCGGGCACTCCGAAGGGGCGGCTGGCACTGGTGTCTCAATCCGGGGCGCTGTGTTCGGCGATCTCCGACTGGGCCGGGCCGCACCACCTTGGATTCTCTGCCCTGGTGTCGCTGGGCAATTCCTCCGACATCGACTTCGGCGATATGCTCCACTTCCTCGCCTCGGACCCGCATACGGACGCGATCCTTTTGTACGTCGAAGGCGTCCGGAATGCGCCGTCGTTCATCTCCATGCTGCGCTACGCAGCACGGCTCAAACCCGTGATCGTGCTGAAGTCCGGGCGCCACGCGTCCTCTTCCGCCGCAGCGCATACGCACACCGGGGCGCTGATCGGGTCGGACGAAGTGTTCGACGCGGTGTTGGAACGCGCCGGCGCCGTTCGCGCTATGACGTTCGGCCAACTTTTCGCCGCGGCGGAAATCCTGTCTTCCAACAAGAAAGCCGCTGGCAACCGGTTGTCGATCATCACAAACGGCGGCGGCGCGGGCGTTCTGGCCGCAGACCGGGCCGCCGATTTGAACCTGCAACTGGCCGAGATGTCGGAGAGCACCAAGGAATCGCTCGGCAAACTGCTCCCCGATTACTGGAGCCACGCGAACCCCGTGGACATACTCGGCGACGCAGGCGCAGATCGATACGGACCGGTCGTGAAAGCGGTTTATGACGACCCGAATACCGACGGCGTCCTCGTCATGCTGACCCCGCAAGCCATGACCGACAGCACCGCTGCCGCCCACGCCGTGGTCGACGCCCTGCCCAGACGCCGCAAGAAACCCGTGCTCGCCTGTTGGATGGGCGAGGCGAGCGTGGCAGAGGGCCGCAAGGTCCTATCGGAAAACGGGATCGCCGACTTCATTTCGCCCGAACGGGCTGTGGAAGCATTTTCCTATCTCGCCAAACACCACCGGAACCGCAAGTTGGCGCTGCAGACCCTGGGCCCGCTCTCGCCGGAGAATCCACCCGACCTGGACGGTGCGCGCATGATCATCAACGCGGTGTTGGCGGATGATCGCGAAATGTTGTCGGACATCGAAAGCAAGGCGCTGCTCAAGGCGTTCCGCATCCCCGTGAACATGACCATCGAAGCCACCAGCGCCGAACAGGCCCTGGTCGCGGCGCAAACAGTGGGTTATCCGGTCGCGGTCAAGATCTCGTCCCCCGATATCATCCACAAATCCGACGTCGGCGGCGTGCGCGTCGGGATCAACGACCCGGCCGAAGTCAAACGCGCCTTCCGCAACCTGTGCGAAAAAGCCACGCGCAAACGCCCTGACGCGAAGATCCGGGGGGTGACGGTGGAGGCGATGGCAAACATCGACGCCCCGCGCGAACTGGTGGTCGGCGTGAGCCGGGACGAAGTTTTCGGCCCCACCATCCTCTTTGGCGCGGGCGGCACGGCGGTTGAAATGCTGAAAGACAGCGCAGTCGCGATCCCGCCCTTGAACGGGCTTCTCGCCGAACGCCTCGTGTCCCGCACGCGGGTCTCGGCCATGCTGGACGCCTTCCGCGACAAACCCGCCGCCGACCGGGACGCGGTCATCTACGTGCTGCGGCGCGTCTCGTCGTTGGTCAGCGAACTTCCCGAAATCATCGAACTCGACATCAACCCGCTGATCGCCGGGTCGAACGGCGTCATGGCGGTGGACGCGCGCATCCGGGTGAAACGCCCGCCTGCCCGCGACGGCCATTATGACCACATGGCGATCCACCCCTACCCGCGCAACCTGGTGCAAAGCGAACATCTCTCGGACGGGACCCCGCTCACCATTCGCCCGATCCGGCCTGAAGATGCCAAGAGCGAACAGGATTTCGTGCGCAGCCTTTCGGACGAGGCCAAGCAATTTCGCTTCATGGGCACCCTGAACGAACTCAGCCCCGAAATGCTGGTCCAATTCACCCAGATCGACTACCGCCGGGAAATGGCGCTCGTCGCGATGGCCGAGATCGACGGGAAAGAGGTACAGTGCGGCGTGGCCCGCTACGTCATCAACCCGGACAATACCTCGTGCGAGTTCGCCATCGTGGTGGGCGACCAGGTGCAGCACCAGGGGATCGGGACGCGACTGATGAAAGCGCTCTTCCGCGCGGCCCGGATGCACGAGTTGACCGTCATCGAAGGCACGGTTTTGAAGAACAACGCACCGATGCTGAAACTCATGGCGGAGCTTGGGTTCACCCAACGCTACGACCCGGACGACGCCGAACTGGTGATCGTCGAACGCTGGCTCTGACGGGCTTGCGCCACCTTGGGGAGGGTGGTGCGCATTGGGACAGGAGGAGGGAAAGATGCTGGCCTTTATCTCGCATCACGAATGCTACGACCACGATGCAGGGCCTCTGCATCCCGAGCAGGCGCTCAGGCTGGAGGCGATCAACAATCAGCTGATCTCGTCCGGTCTCGACTATGTCCTGCGCCACTACGATGCGCCGCTTGTAACCCGGGAGCAGCTATCGCGGGTCCATGACGCGGATTACATCGACCGCGTCTATGCCATCGCGCCCGGCGAAGGCATGCAATCCATCGAAGTGGACGGCGATACGGTGATGTCACCGGGCACGCTCAAGGCCGCTGAGCGCGCGGCGGGAGCGGGCGTGCTGGCCGTCGACCTGGTCGTGTCCGGCGAAGCGAACCCGGCCTTCTGCGCCGTGCGCCCACCGGGGCACCACGCGGAGCGCGGGGTCGCAATGGGGTTTTGCCTGTTCAACAATATCGCGGTGGCCGCCGCCCATGCGCTGGAGCATCACGGGCTGGAACGGGTGGCGATCGTGGATTTCGACGTGCACCACGGAAACGGCACCGAGGATATCTTCAAAAACGAACCACGCGTGCTTTTCTGTTCCTCTTTCCAGCACCCGTTCTATCCCTTCACCGGGCACGAGAAGGAGACCGACAACCTCGTCGACATTCCGCTCTCGTCTGATGCCGGGTCCAGGGAGTTTCGGGCCGCCGTGGAGGAACACTGGCTTCCCCACCTCGACGCGTTCAAACCGCAGATGGTGTTCATCTCCGCCGGTTTCGACGCGCATGTGGCGGACGATATGTCGAATGTCGCCCTGACCGACGACGATTACGAATGGGTGACCCGTGCGCTCCTCGACGTGGCCAATCGGCACGCCAAGGGGCGGATCGTCTCCATGCTCGAAGGCGGCTATGAACCGGCCGTGTTGGCCCGGTCCGTGGTGCGCCACCTCGACGTGCTGATCGGGTAACCGCGTCCAAACGGGCACGCGCCGGTGGTGCGGCATGATCGTAAACAGACCCTAACTCTCTGGTTTCAAAATACCTTGGGGGTGCGGGGGCAAAGCCCCCGCCCCGGTCGCAGGGGCAACGCCCCTGCGAAACCGCTCACAGGAACCCGCGCTCCTGCACCAGCGCGGTGAGTTCCGCGAGGCTTTCGTCTTCGCTCTTGCCAGACGTATCCAGGCTTGCCAGCGCCTTGTCATAAAGCGCCTCGCGCGAGGTCAGGATCGACTTGAGTTGATCCATGGCTTCCGGGTTGCCGGCCATCGGCCGCTCGTCCCCCTGGTCGCGGACGCGGGCCATGTGCTCGGCCGGCGTGGCTTTGACCCAGATCGTGTGGAAATTGGTGAGCAGCCGATTGTAGGTTTCGGGCTCTGCCACGATTCCGCCCGCGACAGCGAGGATCATGGTGTCATGGGTGGCAATCACCCGCCCCAGCGCCTGCGCTTCAAGGCGGCGATATCCCTCTTGGCCATAAAACGCCATCACCTCGTCCACCGGCATCCCGGCCTGCTCTTCGATCTCACGGTTAAGCTCTACGAAGGGCACGCCCAGTTGCGCGCCCGCGCGCCGTCCCAGAGTGGACTTCCCCGCGCCACGCAGGCCCACGAGGCAGACGCGTTTCGCGCGGGCTTCCGCGACCGGCTCCGGCGACAGGGTCGACAGCACCGTCGCCTGCACGTCGCTGTTCGCGGTGCGGTACAGGTCGGCAATCCGCAACGCGTCCGAGGTCCAGGGATCATCCTCGCCCACCAGCCATTCGATCTTGTGATCAAGCGCATGGGCGACCTTTTGCAACAGCCCGATGGAGATATTCCCTTCGCCCGCCTCAAGCTGCGCGAGATAGCGCGGCGAGACGCCGGATTTTTCGGAGAGCACACGGCGCGGGATTCCCTTGCGGTCGCGCGCCCGACGGACACGCTCACCGACGCGCGCCATCAGGGCATCGACCCCGGCCTCGTCCTGCGCCGTTTCCGCCCGCGCCTCTCCGCGAAAGTTCGTAATCTCGGCCATGCCGCCTCATGCTCTAAATTGCATAAATCCTAGGCGGGCAAGCGCCCCGGTTCAAAGGAATTCGGGATATAGTGCACAATTTCCGTCATTTAATGCGGTGTTTTTCCAACACCGTCCGAATGTCCGCTGGGATCTCGCGGGATTTGAACTGGTCAGCGATGGTAAAGACCTCTGTGAAACTGCCTTCGAAGCACAGTCCCCCGTCCTGATGGCCCTCGACCCGGAAGGTCACCGATTTCGAGCCGAGCTTCTCAACCGCGACCGAACAAACCAGCCGATGGCGCGGTGTGACCGGCGCGCGAAAGTCGATGGTCATGTTCACAAAGGGCATTCCGATGTTGTGGTCCAGCTCCTGGAAGAACCAGCCACCGCCCAGATGCGCGTCACAAAACGCATTGATCGCGTCCAGACAGAAATTCGGGATCCGACCGGTGTAAACAATCTGTGCCGGGTCGCAATCGCCCCAGGTCACCGTGATCTCGTGGGTGAACCGCTCCGCCATATCCGCCTCCTGCTTGAGTGCGAGGGGTGTCTCAGACACCCCCAAGAAACTCAATAGGTTTCGACGTGGTAACGACCGTCTTCGCGCATGGCGTCGCGGATGCTCTTCCACTCCAGCCCTTCGCTGCGGGCAATGTCGGCCAGCGCCTCCTCGACACCGTGCTCCATCTCTTTCTTGCCGCAGATGTAGATATACGCCTTGTCGGATTTCAGGAGCTTTGCCACGCGCTCTTTCTCGTCGCGCAGCTTGTCCTGCACGTATTGCTTGGGCTGGTCGTCGAGGCGTGAGAAGGCAAAAACCTTGTGCATGTAGTCGTCCGGCACCTTCTTCAGCGGGCCAAAGTAGGGCAATTCGCCCTGCTTGCGCGCGCCGAACACGAGCGTGAGTTTGCCCTTGTTGGTTGGCATCTCGCGCTGGCGACGCATGGTGAACCCGCGGAACGGGGCCGACCCCGTGCCGGTGCAGATCATCAAAAGCTCCGCGTCCGGATCAGACGGCAAGAGGAACGTCGATCCAAACGGGCCGGTGACTTTCACCTCGTCGCCCTTTTTCAGATCGCAGACGTAATTCGAGGCCACGCCATGCTCCTCGCGCTTAACCGTGAGCGACATGTTGTTGTAGCCAGGACGCTCGCCGTCACGGGGTGACGACACAGAGTAAAGCCGCGGCAAATGCGGCTTCCCTTCGGCATCCTCACCCGGCGGGATGATCCCGATGCTTTGTCCTTCCAGCGCGGGCATGGGGGAAGCCCCGAAATCAAGGATGATATGGCGCACGTCGGCGTCCGAATCCTCGGACGTCAGGCGATAGTTGCCTTGCACCGTTGCGGTCACGGGCTTGCCAAGGTTGTAGAGGTTCACGGTCGCCTTGGAGGCGGACTTGGGCGCCACGGATTTGCCCCCGACCCCGCTGTGGGCCTCGGCCAACAGCGCGGCCATGGCATCGTCCAGTGCCTCGGAGGAGCCGTCGCCATCGGCGGAGGGCTCGATCTCTTCCTGCTCCGGCAGCTCCATCCATTCGAACTGTTCTTCCAGCGAATAAGGCTCTTTCACCACGCGCCACTCGTCGATCGACCCTGTGGGGCAGACGGGAATGCAATCCATGCAGAAGTTGCACTTCTCGGCGTCGACCACGACGTTGTCGTCGTTATGAGTAATCGCTTCGATCGGGCAGGTCATCTCGCAGGTGTAGCAGCGGATGCAGATTTCCGGGTCGATCAGGTGCTGTTTGAGGGGCTTGTTCATGGATACACCTTGGCTGGAGCGCGCGCAGCAGCCAAGGCGGGCGCGGCGCAGGTCGGTTCGCTGTGTTTATCGTTTTAGAAAAGGGCTTACTTGCCCTTGAGAACCATGTCGGGGACGAGCATCGCCTCGATCAACTCATGGCAGAGGCCCTTGCACTCGGCGCAGCCGACGCAGCCGTGCTTGAGACCAGACACCTGAACCGCGAGGCTTTCGGTGCGGGGCGCTTTTCCGGCGCTTCGTTCGATCTGCATGTGCTCCTCCCTGAATGGTCCGGGCCTTGGTGGTCCGGGGGCGGCAATACCGCCCCCAGTTTGCCCTTGGCTTACGCCATATGCAACTTCACGTATTCAAAGTCGCCCGGCTTGTTGTCGATGCCCACTTTCGGCGGTGCGATCCAAGAGGCGTATTTGCCCGGCTCGGTCACGGGAACCATGAGCGACTGGATAAAGTCGCCATCGGCGTGGGTGGGGAGCCATTCGGTGATGCCCGCATCGTATTCCGCACCGGAGACAACCTTGCCCTCGGGATCGAAATTGTGGCCGGCGAAAACGCCGATCTTGCGGTTGAAGCTCTCGTGCGGGAGCTTCATCTCGAACTGGACACCCGCCTTCTCGATGATCTTGTTCCAACGGCCCACACCACCGGCAGCATCCTTGATGTAGTCGTCGCGCAGACGCATGTTGATCGCGGTCAGCGCCGGAACCTCTTTCTGCACGGCCTTGCCGTCTTCCAGGTCCCAGACCGTGTAGGTCGCGTCCTTGAGCTGGTGGTCGTCGTCGATCCGGTGCTCGTGGAAACGGCCCTTGATCCCCGCGTTGAACGCGTTGGCGGCGTTCGTGGACACTTCCTGCCCGAACAGGTCGAGCGACAAGGTGTAGTGCAGGTTGAGCTTTTTCTGGATCGTCGGAAGGTCAATCACGCCGAGCGAGCGGATCTTGTCGATGTCATAGGGGTCGTCGATCCCGTTTTCGCGCATCACCTGGCAAGTCTTCTCGATCGTGCGGCCAACGCCGGTTTCACCCACGAACATGTGGTGGGCTTCTTCGGTCAGCATGAAGCGACAGGTCCGCGACAGCGGGTCGAAGCCCGACTGGGCCAGGCTTTCCAGCTGCATCTTGCCGTCACGGTCAGTGAAGTAGGTGAACATGAAGAACGACAGCCAATCCGGCGTCTCTTCGTTGAAAGCACCGAGCATACGCGGCGCCTCTTCCGACCCGGAGGACCGGACCAGCAGATCATCGGCTTCTTCGCGTCCATCGCGACCGAAGTATTTCTGGAGCAGGTAGACCATCGCCCAGAGGTGACGGCCCTCTTCCACGTTCACCTGGAACAGGTTGCGCATGTCGTAAAGCGACGGCGCGGTCAGGCCCAGGAAACGCTGCTGCTCGACCGACCCCGGCTCGGTGTCGCCCTGGATGACGATCAGGCGTTTGAGCAGGTTGCGATACTCGCCCGGCACTTCCTGCCACGCGAGATCACCGAAGTGCTCACCGCAGGGAATGGTGCGGCCTTCGACTTCCGGTGCGAGCAGGACGCCCCAACGGTATTCGGGCATTTTCACATAGTCGAACTTGGCCCAGCCTTTCGGGTCCACGGAAACGGCGGTGCGCAGGTAGACCATCGACTTCTGGAATTTCTCGGGGATGAGGTCATTCCACCAGTTGATGTAACCGGGGTGCCATTTTTCGAGTGCCTTCAAAACCTTGCGGTCCGAAGACAGCCCGACATTGTTCGGAATTTGGGTGTCGTAGCTGACATTGATCACGTCGACCATGTGTCGTTCTCCCTAAAGGTTGGGGCGGGCACGATAGCCCACCCTTCCAATACATCGCGTTTACACGCGCTCCATGTTGTATTCGCCGCGCACGCCGGTGCCGTAACGCTGCAAAGCCCCGTCTTCGCCCACCGCGTTCGGGCGGTTGAAGATCCAGTTCTGCCATGCGGTCAGGCGACCGAAGATACGTGTTTCCATCGTTTCCGGGCCCGCGAAGCGCAAGTTGGCTTCCATCCCGGTCATCGCATCGGGGCTGAACGACGCGCGCTCTTCCATGAAGATGCGGATCTCGTCGTCCCAGTCGATGTCGTCGAGGATCATGGTCACGAGGCCAAGCTCGTCTGCCTCCTCGGCTTCCAGAGCCTCGCCGATCGCCGCCTTGGCCTTGTCGACGCTTTCCGGCTCGCCCAGGAAACGGGTCTCAAGCCGGGTCAGGTCGTTGCCCATCGGGTAGCGGCCAAAATTCGACTCGGACAGCGTGACGGTCGCGGTCGGACGATTGTCCCCCTCGAATTCGTCCTCCATCATGTAGGAACGGTCCACGGCGAAGAGGATCTCGGCCAGCACACCCGCGTAGCAGGAACCATGCTCGACAAGGGCCGCGAGCGAGCGCGAGGTCACGTCGATCCGCTTCAGAACCCGCTTCCAATACTGGAGGATTTCGCCAGCCAGCCAGAAGTCTTCGTTCGCGAGCAGCATGTTCTCGTGCTCAACCACCTTCTCCGGGTCGCCCTGTGTGCGGAACACCCACAGACCGATCTCCATCTCATTGAGACGCATGTGAAGGATGGCGTCATCCAGCTCGCGGGCGAGCTTGAGCATGTAGCCGTCGGCCCCTTGCGCGAACAGCTCGTCGGTCGATGACGGTGCATCCGCCTCCGGCCCGGCCAGCGTGATCGTCGCCTTGCGGGCATCACGGTCAACCTCCACTTCGACGAGATCGTAATGCACGCCCTTGTCGTCGATGGTGCGGTTGAGCGGGGTAAGCTTGATGCCCTTTTCGACGTCCGCCTTGGTCGAGTTCGCCGCGAATTCGCGGGCGCGCTCATCGACGGTCTCGTCGAACTTGGAATTCGGGATCACCTCGTCGACCAGACGCCAATCCACGGCGCGCTTGCCTTTGACGCCCTCTTCGATGGAGCAGAAAATATCGGCGCGGTCCCGGCGCACCTTGCGCTTGTCGGTGACGCGGGTCAGCCCGCCGGTGCCCGGCAACACGGCCAGAAGCGGCACTTCGGGAAGCGCGACCGAGGACGTGGAGTCGTCGGTCAACATGATATGGTTGCAGGCGAGCGCCAACTCGTAACCGCCACCGGCGCAGGCGCCTTTGACGGCGGCGATCCACTTCTGGCCGGAGTCGGCTTCCGCAGCCTCGAAGGTGTTGCGGGTCTCGTTGGTGAACTTGCAGAAGTTCACCTTGTGGCTATGCGCAGCCCCCCCCAGCATCCGGATGTTCGCGCCAGCGCAGAACACCTGCTCCTTGCCGGACTTCATCACCACGGTCTTCACTTCCGGGTGCTCGAAGCGCATGCGCTGCACCACGTCAGACAGCTCGATGTCGACGCCGAGGTCATAGGAATTGAGCTTGAGCTTGTAGCCATCGAAGAGGCCAGCATTCTCGTCCACATCCATGTAGACGGTGGCCACGGGGCCATCGTACTCCACCTTCCAGTGGTGGTATTTGGACGGGTCAGTTTGAAAGTCGATCACCTTGGTCACGGCGTCTCTCCTTGTTCGCGTTGACGATACTATAGTGCACCATACTGCCTAAGTAAACCGAGTTATGCACTATAATGCTATCTTAAGTTTCTTGGTTTTTCATGTGCTTACGATACCATGGCAAATATGTGAAGTGACATATGCACTATACTGCACCTTTCTTACCAACGTCCGCCATGAGTGATTCCATTTCCCGCCGCGCCCAATCCGCGCCATCCAAAGAGCCTGCGTCGCTCAGGTGCCTCTCCGCGATTTCGGCAATCCGCGCGGCGGCCTTTGCACGTCCCATCACAAGCTTGAGACGGGCATTCGCGATCTGGATCATTCCTTGGACCAGCGCGCGCTCGGCGCTGTCCTCTTCGAGATCCATCCACACCGGCTCCCAGGCTTCGTGTGCCTCCCAGAAGTAGCCTTTCGCGAACAGCCGCTTGCCTTCGTTCACCCCGGTCGGGATCGACCCCTCGGGAGGCCGCGCGTTTTGCCCGGGAATGTGGGGCGGCAGGGTCATACGCCCTCGGGTTCCGCCGCTTCCATTGTTTCCAGATGGGCACAGAAGTCGGCGATGGCGGCAATGGTGTCTTCCGGCTTTTCCAGGTGAGGCGCGTGGCGCGCCCCGTCAATCACCGCGACATCCGCGGGGGAATAGGTCCGCGTCTCGATCTCTTCGATCTGGGCGAGCGTGCCGTATTGATCGTCACGCCCCTGGATGGCGAGACAGGGAATGCGCCAGTAGTCGATGACCTCGGCCACGTTCCAATCCCTGAAACCCGGTGCCAGCCACGCATCATTCCAACCCCGGAAGGTGTTCTCCGGATCGCGGTGATGGCGTGCCATCTTGTCCTTCAGATCGGTTTTCTCGAATGCCACCTTCGCCTTGGCAATCTCGGCCAGCCCCATCTCTTCGGTGAAGAAATGCGGCGCGATGAGAATGATGCCGCGCACCCGGTAGTCCTCGATCCGACCTGCGTATTCGGCCGCGATGGTGGCCCCGTCAGAATGCCCCAGAAGGATCACCCGGTCGGCGCCAAGCTGGTCCAGAACTTGGGGCAGCACGTCAACCGCTTCGCGTGTCATGTAGTCCAGCGGGCGCGGAAGATCGGCCGGATCGGACTGACCATACCCCGCGCGGGAAAAGGCAAAGACCGGCAGGCCCGTCGCCTCGGCAATCCGCTCCGGCGCGTCGCGCCAGAGCGAGACCGATCCCAACCCTTCGTGCAGCATGACGATCACCGGCCTCGCGTCCGACGCCTCGCCAAAGCACTTGTATTCCAGTCGCTTACCGCCTGCGTCGATGAAACCTTCGCCCGACAGCATCAGCACCCCTCACGCAGTTTGAAGCGTTGGATCTTGCCGGTCGCGGTCTTGGGCAATTCGTCCACCACGTCGACCCAGCGCGGGTATTTCCACATCCCGATCTTCTCCTTGACGAAGTCCTTGATGTCGTCGGCGGAGAGATCGGCCACGCCCTCTTTCAGCACCACGAAAGCGGCGGGTTTGATGAGGTCTTTCTCGTCTGCACGAGCGACCACGGCGGCCTCCAGAATCTGTGGGTGATCGACGAGCGCCTGTTCGACCTCGAAGGGCGAGACCCAGATGCCGGAGACTTTGAACATGTCATCCGTGCGTCCGCAGTAGACATAGCGACCCTCCGGTGTGCGTTCGTATTTGTCGCCGGTGCGGGTCCAATGCCCCTGGAACGTCGATTGCGATTTGTGGCGACGATTCCAATAGCCTTCCGCCGCAGACGGGCCGCGCACCAGAAGTTCGCCGACGTCCCCTTCGGCAACGTCTTCGTCGTGCTCATCCACAAGCTTCACCTCATAGCCCGGAACCGCCTTGCCGGAGGTGCCGTAGACGATGTCGTCGGGCGTATTCGAGAGGAAGATGTGCAGCATTTCGGTGGAACCGACACCGTCCACGATGGGCGCTTTCCAGACCTTCTGCCAACGCTCCCCAACCTCACGCGGCAATGCTTCGCCAGCGGAGGTGCAGATACGGACGTTGTGCACGGGCGCCTCACCGGATTTCTCCTGAGCCGCGACCATACCGGCGTAAAGCGTTGGAACCGCACAGAAAACCGTCGGTTTTTCGTTGGCGAGAATGTCCGACACGCTGTCCGGCGTTGGCCGTCCGCCGAAGATCACACAGGTCGCGCCGACGGACATGGGAAACGACATGGCGTTGCCCAGCCCGTAGGCGAAGAACATCTTGGCGACAGAAAACACGGTGTCCTCTTCGCGGATTCCAAGGACCTGCGCCCCGAAGGTGTCGGCAGTTGCCTTTAACGAACCGTGAACGTGGCGCACGCCCTTGGGGGTGCCGGTCGAACCGGAGGAGTAGAGCCAGAACGCCAACTCGTCCGCGGAGGCATCGCAGGTCTCTTCGACCTCGGCGTCAGAGACGAAATCCTCATAGGATTCAGCACCTTCCGGGCTATCACCAACGACGACGACGGTCCGCAGATAGCGGTTGCCATCCAATGCGGGCTTCACCGTTTCCCAAAGCTCCTTCGACACCACTAGGATCGACGCGCGGCTGTCCTGGAGGATGGCCTCGTAGACGCTCGCGGACAAAAGCGTGTTGAGCGGCACCGGGATCGCGCCAGCTTTGAGCGAGCCCCAGAAGACGACCGGGAACTCCAATTCATCGCGCACGATCATTGCGACCCGCTCTTCGCGGCGCACGCCGTGTTTGTGAAGGGCTCCTGCCCAGCGTCCGGCCTGCTCCTGAAGCGCGCCGTAGGTCAGCGCGCGCTTCTCGCCGTCCGCCTCGCGGAAGGCGACCTTGTCGCCACGGCCTTCGTCGATATGGCGGTCCACGAAGTAGACCGCTGCGTTTTCATTCGTCATCTCTGTCCTCCCTGAACAGGGGCCTCCTCGCCCCTGTTGTCCCGGTTATTTCCCGGTGAATTCAATGGCGCCATCGGGGAGAAAATAGAGCACGTAGGCGTCTCCTCCGGTGACGGTCGGGTTGTGGTCCGAGCCGGGTGGATAGACATACCACCCCGGTTCGAATTCGTCGAATTTCGGCTGGCCTTTCAAAGGCATAACGGCACCGATCTCGCCCGTCGTGTGAACGTGATGCGGCCCTGCGACATCTTCCATCCGCACGACGTCAACGGAGAAGGAACCGGCCGCCGCACCGGGCTTGATGGCGCGGCCGAACTTGATGCCCCCGGCTTCGCGGCTCATCAGCCAACCATCGCGCTCGCCTTCGGCGCAAAGCTCTGTCAGGCGTTGAAAATCCTTCCCGTCTTTCGGGTATTCACGGTTGAGAAATGCGGCCATGTCATCGTCGAGCGGCACGCCTTCGATGCGTGCGGCAATGGACCCGACGAGCATGGAAAATTCTTCGGCTGCGGACATGATCCCTCCCTGAATCTGTGCGACTCGCTGATGCTATATAATGCACAATTCCACATGACTGACAAGTTGTCGCAGACCATGTTGCACTTTTTTGCATAGCGTCCGATCGGTTCAGAAAAGGCGATCGCAGCGACACCGCCAGCACGGACCGTATGATTTTCATATGACTCGCATATGATTTCCATGCACCGTCAGACAGCCCGACACCGGCCCGCCAACATGTGACGGGCGCGTGCGCCGTGGAAACGGATCTTCAACCTACGGTGCGATTACGCAGCCTTGATCTCGGCCAGGTCAGCCTGCGTTCGCGCCGACTGGCGGCGCACCAGCGCGGCCACCCGGCGGATGCGCGCGGGATCAGGGTGGTGATCCGCCTGAGCCTCCATCCTGGCCCAAAGCGCCTGTTCCAACACGCGGCTCGTCAGACGGATAAAGGCGGTCGCGATTTCGCCCGGCTCGGCGCCACGTTCCAGATGCGCGCGCGCCTCTTCCCAGGCGGCGAGCGAGTTGGTCAGCGTCCCGCCCCCCTCGACGGATTTCACCCAGGCCACGAAGGCGTCCATCGCCGCACCGTTTTCCAGTCGCAGAAGTCGGCCCGCGACACCCATCGCGTGAATGCCCGACGCCCCTTCGTAGATCGCGGCGATGCGCAGGTCGCGGTAGGTCTGTTCCAGCCGGTATTCCTGCAGGTAACCGTAGCCGCCCAGCACCTGGATGCCGTTTTGCACCGCGGTCAGGCCGACCTCGCTTGAATACCACTTGATGACATGGGTCAAAAGCTCGACCAGCCACGGGTCGTCGCCCTTTTCCAGCGTGACGAGCGTCAGGTGTGTCATCGCGCGGGCGCCCATAGCGATGGCGTCGATCTCGTCAAGCATCCGGCGCACATCGCCGTGCTTGTCGAGCGTCACCGGCCCGGTCTTGTCGCGCCCCTGTTGTCGTTCGGCGGCATAGGCGGAGGCCACGTCATAAGTGCGCGCGGCATGTGCCACACCCTGAAGCGCCACGTCGACGCGGGCGTGGTTCATCAGCTCGAACATGGCGCGAAGCCCCTGACCCTCTTCGCCGATCAAATCGGCTTCGGCAGCGTCGAAGGCAAGCTGGCAGGTCGGCTGCGCGTGGAGGCCCATCTTTTCCTCGATGCGCGTGACCTGGACCGCGTTGCGGGTGCCGTCATCCAGCACCGACTGGCAAGCGAAGAGCGACAGCCCCTTGATCCCGCTGTCCATGTCGCCGGTGCGGGCGAGGACGAGGTGCAGGATACCTTCGGACAGGTCCTGGTCGCCGCCGGAGATGAAGATTTTCTCACCCGTGATACGGTAGACATCGCCATCCTTCGTGGCACGGGTGCGAATGCGGCTCAGGTCCGATCCCGCCCCCGGTTCGGTCAGCGCCATGGTCCCGAGCCAGCGTCCCTCGGCCAGCGGCGGGATATATTTCGCGCGTTGCGCTTCGGTGCCGAAAAGCTGGAACACGCGGTTGTGGCCCACGGCGAGTGACACGAGCATCTGGAACGAATGGTTCGCCCCCATCAGGATTTCGTGGACCACGCCGCCAGTGATCCCGTCGACACCCTGACCACCGAAGTCTTCCGGCAGCATGAGCCCCGTCCACCCCTGTTCGATGTAGGACTTGAACATCGGGTGAAAGGCCTCGGGCATCTTCACGCGGCCATCGACAAGCTGCGCACCGACCCGGTCGCCGATCTCGTCCGTGGGGGCGATCTCGCCTTCTGCGAAGGCGGCGAAATGCTCGGTGATCTCGCGGGAAAACTCCGCGTCGAATTCGTCCACGCGGCCGGCGTCGACCACGTGGTTCAAAATGAAATAGATGTCATCCAGCGGGGCCTGGAACGGTTTCATCGGTCATGGTCCTTACGTAGCGGTGATCGTCGCCGGGTCCGCATCGTCATACAGACGGTCGAGAAGCGATTTGCGGCGATCCAGTACCTTGCGGTAGTTCAGGTTGCCCTTGGCGGTCATTTCGCCGTCCCCCATGGACGGAGGCTCGGCCAGCACCATCGCGCGGGTGACACGGGAGGAAGAACCGGAGATCTCGGACAAACGGGTGGCGAGGCGGCGGGCAAGGTCGGCTTTGAGGGCGGGACAAGTCAGCGCGCCATCCTGCGCTTCGGTGGTGAAGCCCTCTTTCTCAAGCTCGGCCATGTTCGGGAAGATCATGACGCCGATCTCGTTCTTGTCCGCGCCGGTGACGACGAGGTCGGAGACAAGCGGGCCGAGGTGGGAGAGCATGTCGAGACGAAGCTGGGCGGCACGCACCCATGTGCCGGTTAGAAGCTTGAAGTCCTCGGAAATGCGGCCGTCGAATTTGAGCCCCTTGTCCGGGTTCGCATCGTCCACGAATTTCATCGCGTCGCCGGTGAGGAAGAAGCCCTCGTCATCGAAGGCTTCCTTGGTCTTCTCCGGGTTGTCGAGATAGCCCGTGAAGATCGACGGACCCTTGACCCGGACTTCGCAGCGCATGTCACCGTCCGGGATGAGCTTCACCTCGACCCCGCCCAGTGGCACGCCCACGATACCGGAACGGTCGGTAAGCTCGTGTTGCAGCAGGGCTGCGGGCGCGGTTTCGGTCAACCCCCAGGACGAGTTCATCAGGGGTGGTTCTTCGCCCTCTTTGCGCGCGGCTTTCTCGATCCCTTCCCAGACATCCTGCGGCAGCGAGGCGCCCGCGTAGAAGATCATGTCGAGGTCTTTGAAGTAACTCGCGCGCAGGGCTTCGTCGGTTTCCATCGCTTTGACCAGACCTGCGAACCCGACGGGCACGTTAAAGCTGATCGTTGGCGAAACCATCGTCAGGTTCTCGACCGTGCGCCCGATCAGGGCCGGGGTCGGCTTGCCGTCGTCGATGTAGAGCGTGCCGCCGTTGGCCAGCACCATGTTGAAGTTGTGCGAGCCGCCGAAGACGTGGTTCCACGGGAGCCAGTCGCACAGCACCGGGGGACGCTCGGACAGGAACGGCAGGGCCGCGGCGAGCTGGGCCTGGTTGGTGCACATCATCCGGTTCGTGGTTGGCACGCCCTTCGGGGCCGAGGTGGACCCGGAGGTCAGGAGGATCTTGCCCACGGTGTCGGGGCCGGTTTTGGCGTGAGCTTCATCGACGCCGTCCGTGCCGGCCGCCAGCAGATCGGAGAAGGGTGTCACCTTGGCGTTGTTGCCGGGGTCCGAGGCAACGACCTCGATGTCGTCGAAGATATCGAGCGCGATGGCTTCGCCGTATTGATCGGCATCCACCGCGTAGGCCAAACGCGGTTTGGTCATTTCGACCGCGTGGCGCAGGCGTCCATGGGCACCGTGGATCAGGGCGTATTGCTCTGCCACGGGAACAACGGGCACACCCACGTATTGACCGGCAAGCGCCAGAAGACCGTGGTCGACACCATTGCCTGACATGATGAGCACCGGCGTCTCGGCGGTGAGACCGCGCGCCAGCAGCGCGCCCGCGATGGCGCGGACCTGCTCCAGGGCCTCCTTGTAAGTCACCTCTCTCCAGCCTGCGCCGTAGCGTTCCGCCAGAAAGGTGCGGTCCGGAGCCTCCTCCGCCCAGCGATGGAGCCAGTCGCCGGTCGTGGTCGCAACATCGCCCAGATCATAGGCGGCCCGGTAGATCAGCGTGCCATCCGGGCGGGTTTCCAGTTTCGTTTCATGCGGTCGATACGTTGCCATCGGTTCAGCTCCTCTCTGTCCCGTTTTTCTCGATTCGTGCGAGAACCCGGATCAGCGCTTCGTGTTCTTGCGGGGTGACTCCCGCGAGAACACGCTCCTCATGCGCATTCACGGCTTCCGTCGCCTGCGCCAGTAGGCAGGCCCCCTGCGTGGTGAGACGCAGGGCGTATGTTCTTCGGTCGGTCGGGACACGGTCCCGGCTTACCAGGCCACGTTCGACCAGTTCTTCGACGACCGCGACAAGGTTGGGGCGCTCGACCGACAATGCCGCAGCAAGTTGCGCCTGGCTCAACGAGGGGTTTTCGCCGATCAGGGTCAGCGCGGAATAGGTGATCATCCGAAGCCCCAGGGGCTCCAACGCGGTTTTCAAATCGCTGCGGATCGCGTTCATCGTGCGTTTAACGTTGTAGCCAACGAAAACGCGGAGCGCCGCGTCCGAGACGCGGGTCGCCGTGTTTGGTTTCGTTGTCTCGACCATGATTATTTGAAACTCGGGTCACGCTTTTGCAGGAAGGCTTGCAAGCCTTCGACCGCGTGCGGCGAGGTTTGGGTGAGCGCGGCGCAGAGGCTTTCGGTGAAGAGACCGTCCTGTTTTGACATGTCCTCGATCCGCGACAGCGCCTGAATCATCACGTAGTTCGACAGCGGCGCATTTACGGCAATCCGGGCGGCGAGCTCTATGGCCATGGGAAGCGCCTCGCCTTCACCCACGACATAGTGCGTGAGGCCAAGGGCAAGACCCTCGTTCGCGTCGTATTTGCGGCCCGTGAGCATCATCTCGATCATCCGGTCGGCCCCGAGGATGCGACCCACGCGCACCGAGGCGCCGCCCCCGACGAAGATGCCACGCTTGCCTTCGGGCAGCTGGAAGATCGTGGAGGGTTCGGCGATGCGCACATGGGTGGAGGTGGCGAGTTCAAGCCCGCCGCCGATCACGGCACCATACATGGCGGACACGATCGGGAGACCGCCATACTGGATCTTGTCCATGATCGCGTGCCAGCCGCGCGAGTGGCGCATGGTGCCCTCGGCGTCGCGCTGTTCGTGTTCGGCAAGGTCCAGCCCGGAACAGAAATGTCCCTCGGTCCCGGTGAGCACGACCACCTTGGTGCCGTCGGGCGGCGCGGTGAAAAAGGCGTCGAGCGCGGCAAGGAGCCTGTCGCTCATCGCGTTGCGCTTGCCGGGGCGGTTCATGGTGACGACGGTCACACCGTTTTCTTGCGCGTCGATCTTGATGATGTCGTCAGCCATCTGCGGCTCCTTCTGAAATCGTTATCATTTGTATCTATCAGGTCGCGCATTTCCCCCGACCCGATGCCTCGTCTAAATCAATAGACGAGGAACAGGGTAATGGCCGGGAAAGCTGCCAGGATGATGACCCGGATCAGGTCGGAGGTGATGAAATAAGCCACCGCCTTGTAGGTGTCCGTGATCGGGGTCGAGCGGTCCATCGCGTTGATGATGAACAGGATCATGCCGACGGGCGGCGTGATGAGACCCGTTTCAACGACGATGAGCACCAGAATGCCGAACCAGATCGCGGTCATTTCCATGCCGATGGCATTGGCGCGCAGTTCGGTGAGGCGCACGCCAAGCTCGCCCGAGAGCTTGCGCGGCACTTCTTCGCCTGCTGCCATGAGCGCATTGATCTGCTGCATGATCTCGGCCGAGACGCCTTCGGCCGCCCCCGACGCGATGGCGTCACGGATCATGTCGTGCTGCATGGTGATGAAATCGACCATGCCGAAGTCCAGAACCGAGATGATCGGGAAGAAGATCGGGATGGTGAGCAGGATCATGGAAAGCGAGTCCATGAGGCAACCCAAGAGAAGGTAGAACACCAGGATGATAAACAGGACGGTATAGGGCGAGAAGCCCTGTTCGCCGACCCAGGTCGCCGCCGACTGCGGCACCTGCGTCACGGCGAGGAAGCCGTTGTAGAACGCCGCACCCAACACGATGAAGAAGATCATCGCGGTGGAGCGTGCGGTTGCCGTGAAGGACCCGATTAGCGATTTACCCGTCAGGCCGCCGTTGAAGTAGGCGATGATCGCGGTGCCCAATGCCCCGACCGCCGCGCCCTCGGTCGGCGTGAAGAGACCGCCATAGATGCCGCCGACCACCAGGCCGAAGACAATCAGGACGGGCCAGACATCATAGATCGCGCGGAAGCGGTCTTTCATCGGGACCGGCGGGCGCACGCCCGCGCTGTCGGGGTGCAGGCGCACGTAGATCGAGATCATGAGCATGTAGCCGAGCGCGGCCAGTATGCCGGGCACGATGGCCGCGGCAAAAAGCTTCGCGATGTTCTGCTCGGCAAGGATCGCGTAGATCACCAGCACGATCGACGGCGGGATCAGGATACCAAGCGTGCCGCCAGCCGCGAGCGTCGCCGTCGAGAAGCCGCCGGAGTAGCCATATTTTTTGAGTTCCGGCAGGGCGACGCGGCCCATGGTGGCCGCCGTGGCAAGGGACGAGCCACAGATCGCGCCGAAGCCTGCACAGGCGCCGATAGCGGACATGGCGACACCGCCACGGCGGTGGCCGATCCAGCTTTCAGCCGCTTTGAACAGCGACTGGGACATGCCGCCCAAGGTGGCGAAATGGCCCATGAGCAGGAACATCGGCACGATGGAGAGCGAATACGACGAGAATGTCGTGAAGGTCTCGGTCTTCAGGCGGGCCAGCGCAATGTCGAAACCGCCGTTGATCAGCCCCAGACCGACGAAGCCGGCGAGGAACATGGCAAGCCCGATCGGCACGCGAAGAAAAATGAGCACAAGGAGGGCGGGGAAGGACCACAGCCCGATCTCTATATTTGTCATGCTCCGCCTCCCTCGACGGCGATTTTATTGCCCGTCACGGCCTCGTAGACCCGGACGCCGGCGTGCCAAACGGCAACGACAGCGCCGACAACAGCAGCGATGGAGGAGGCCAGATAGGCCCACCAGACGGGGAATTGCAGCAGGAGCGTGGTCTGGCCGGAGTGCTGTTTGGACAGCATCCCGTCAAAGAGTTTCCACGCGATGATGATCAGGACGATTGCAAAAACCACGTCGATCACGGCGGTGAGCCAGCGATGCGACACCTCCCCCATCCAGTCGGTGAAGATGTCCACGGTGGCGTGCGCCCCGGTCATATGGGCGTAGGGCAGGAACGCGAAGACGGCAAAGGCCATGCCGGCCTCGACCAATTCGTAGTCGCCCGTAACGGCCCCGAGACCGGTTTCGCGCCCGATGATGGAAATCGAAACGATGAGGATAAGAAGGCCCAGAACGAAACCACCGACAATAGCCAGTGCCCGTGAGAGCCCTAAAAAGAAGCGGTTCATGGAAGCACTCTGATCTTGGTCAGGTCAGAAAAAGCGCGGCGGGTGACTCCCGCCGCGCAGATGATGTTTAGTGAGCACCGTAGGTGTCGATGTTCGCCATATCTTCGCCGCACTGCTCCATGAGCGTCCTGGCTTCTTCGATCAGCTCTTCACCGTTCTCCATGCCGGCAGCCCATTCTTCGTAGATCGGGTTAACGATCGGGCCCCAGGCTGCTTTCGCATCTTCTTCGGATACGGTGATGATGTTGTTGCCGAGGTCGACGGCGACTTGACGGGCCGGGCCGTCCGCGTCGGCCTGCGTGCCACCGGCGAAGACCGAGAATTCGAGGCCGGAGTTGGCGTCGATCACGGCCTTGTTCTCATCCGACATGCCCTCGTAAACCTCTTTGTTCATCGCGAGGACGAAGGTGAGGTTGTAGAGCGCCGGACCTTCGAATTCCGTGTGGTTGGTCACAAGCTCCGGCACTTTCAGCGCGTAGGTGACTTCCCACGGAATGGTGGTGCCGTCGATCACGCCTTTAGACAGGCCTTCAGCCACGGCGGGCACCGGCATCCCGATCGGCTCAGCGCCGACGCGGGTGAGCAGGTCGTTCACGAGGCGCGAGCCGCCGCGAATCTTCATGCCCTTGAGGTCTTCGGGCGTTTCAACCGGCTCGTTCGTGTGGAACAGGCCGGGACCGTGCACCCAGGTGCCAACGATTTTCAGGTCGGCGAATTCGCCGTCCTTCATATGCGTGTCGAACATTTTCGAGTAAGCGCAGGAGGCTTCACGCGCATCCGACACCATGAACGGAAGTTCGAACACTTCGGTCGTCGGATAGCGGCCCGGGGTGTAACCCACAACGGTCCAGACCACGTCGGCGATGCCGTCGATTGCCTGGTCCATCAGTTCCGGCGGCGTGCCGCCAAGAGCCATGGCGTGGTAACGCTCGACCTTGATACGACCTTCGGAGTCCTTTTCCACGTTGTCGGCCCAGACTTCCAGAACGTCCTTCGGGACGTTGGCCTGCGCGGGCAGGAACTGGTGCATCTTAAGGGTGACTTCCTGAGCGAACGCCCCACCTGCGGTGAGTGCGGACATTGCCACGCCTGCGGCGAGGCCAAGAATTTTGGCTGATTTGGTCATTGATTCTCCTCCCATGGACCAACGAATGTGGCATTATAGTGCCACTATGTGCGCGAGGCTGACATATATTGCCACTTTGATCCACTGAAATCTTGACATCCTGTGGATTCTTTGGCGTCAACCTTCTCCGCGGGGTAGATATTAGGGATAATCGTTATGATCAATACCCTTTCCCGGCCCGACAAGCGGGCGCAGGGGGAGTTGGCCACGGCTGGAGGAGACACGCAAGTCTTTTTTCGACCCACCGGTCGGTGAATTGCAGAATCGTCGACTGGGAAAGCAGAATCAAGCCCGCGCGCCGCCCTGCGATGGGCCTTAGCCCCGTGTCGACAGGCTTTCGAACGCGCCGTCCGGATAAATCAACGCAGCGGATAGAACGCCCGTCGCATAGGCGCCGGTGTCGGTCGCGATGCGTCCCCGGTGCGCTTCGACCTCTGGCGCAATGGTGTGACCATGCGCGATCCAGATGCCGTCACTGCGATCTTCCCTGGCAAAAAGCGGGTGGCCCCAGAGCATGGCCTTGGACGTCTGCGTTTGGAGCGGTCGCCGGGGGCTGGCCGCGGCATGAACCACCGCGACGTTGCCCGATTGATGGAGGAGCGGCAGCGCCCGCAGCCAGGCTTCGATCTCCGGCCCCATGGCCGCGCGAAGCGCATCCCGTGCGGCAATCATTTGGGCGGGCCCCGAGGTTTCGGTCACGCCGCCGACACCGTAGCTTGCAAGGCTCTGCAGCCCGCCAAACCGCAGCCATTGCGACCCGACCGTGGCCGGGTCGTCAAGAAAACCAAGCACCATGTCCTCGTGGTTGCCCTTGAGGCAGGTCACCCGACCTTCGGCTGAGAGGGCGGCCAGACGGGTCAAGACGCCCCTGCTGTCCTCGCCCCGATCGACATAATCCCCGACCGTCACGATCCGTGCCTCCCGTGCGGTGCTGGCGAGTTGGTCGAGCAATTTGTTCAAATGGGGCAGGCAGCCGTGCACGTCGCCGATCACGGCGAGCGGCTCATCCGGCGCAAGCGGCGCGTCGAAGACGATGTCCGTCCTGACGTCGTCTTGCGTGGATTTCTGTTTTCGCTTGAACGGCCACATGTGTCTCTCCTGCCCCCTTGCGCGCGCTATGCGTCGGCGGTTTGGCCCTGAAGCCGATTGCCCAGCCGGTCCATGTATTCGGTAACCAGACGACGCGCCTCGCCCGCCTCCTGCGCCTCGGCATAACAGCGGCATTCCGGCGCGTTGCCAGAGGGGCGAAGATGGACGGTCCTGTTGCCCGAGAAGGTGACGCGGAGCCCGTCGGTCAGGTCGACGCCTTCCTCCGGACCAAGCCCATCGAAGAAGGCGGCACGCTCCTTCGCGTCTGAACTGAGCATCGCGATAAGAGCCTTCGAGGCGTCGGTCGGCACTTCGGTCACACGATCGGCGGCGGTAAAGACAGACGGCAGATCCGCGACGAGATCGGCGAGCGACACGCCCGCGCGGACCGCCTGCGCCAAAGGAGCGAGGATCGGGAGCAGGCAGTCGCGGGTCATCAGGGGGGCGAGCGGACCGCCGACCATATCGGCGGCGAACCCCAGAAGGAACCCACCGTTGGCTTCGTACCCCACGACGTTCGTCGCCGGGACATCGGACAGGATGGCCTCCATCCCTGCAATCACGAAAGGCGACCCGATGCGCGTGCGCTCGATCCGGGTGAACGCGGGCATCTGGTCGATCATGCTGTTGGAGGACACCGGGGTGACGATCACGGTCGCGCCCAAGGCTTTTGCCGTCAACGCGCCCAGCACGTCACCGGGCACGATCCGCCCCTTTGCATCCGCCACCAGGGGACGGTCGGCATCCCCGTCCGTCGATATGACGGCGTCCAGCGAATGCTCGGCGCACCAGCCTTGGATCGCCGTGGCCACGTCGGGATCGACGGCTTCCGTATCGACCGGGATGAAGCTGTCCGACCGCGCCAGCGGGATCGGGGTCGCGCCCAGAGCGGTCAGCACATCGACCATCACGTCGCGCGCAACGGAACTATGTTGATAGACGCCGATCTTCAGCCCGGCGAGCGCCCCTGCCCCGAACGCATCGACATACCGCGCGACATAGGTCGCGTTGGCCGAGGTGACCGTCTCGCGCGTCCCGGCGTCAGTGCGCGCTTCAGCGCCCAGCGCATCGCGGATCGCGGCCTCATCGGATTTGGAAATCTCGCCATGCGGCACATAGAACTTGAGCCCGTTGCGATCTGCCGGAATGTGGCTGCCGGTAATCATCACCGCCGCGTGGCCGCGCGCCATCGACCCCAGCGCGAGCGCGGGCGTCGGCACGGCACCGCAGTCGACGGCCAGGAGCCCCTCGCTTGCGATGGTATCCAGAACCACCTCGGCGATATCGGGCGAAGAGGGCCGCAGGTCGCGCCCGACATGAACCGCGCCGCCGTTCGGGCAGGCCGTGATGAACGCACGGATATGGTCTGCCACGAGCTCCGGTGTCAGCTCCACCACCAAACCGCGCAAACCACTGGTTCCAAACTTGGGCGCCATGCGTTTCTCCTGCCTTTGATCGCCTCCTGTCTACGGCCCTCAAAGGCAAGGGGAAAGCCCCGCCGGAGAGGCGGGTTGTGTTTTCGTGAATTCGCGAGGGGCGATCAGGGTCACGGCCATGACCCCATGCGGCGCAATCCGGCAAACCCAACGCGCCTGTCAGGCGACCTTGTCGGGTTTGATCCCTGAGATCGCCTGGATCAGGCTATCCTCGGTCACTTCGTCCGCGGTGAACTCCCGCATGACCTTGCCCGCGAACATCGCGATGATGCGGTCGGATACGTGCAGCACCTCCGGCATTTCCGAGCTTATCACGATGACCGCATAGCCTTGCGCGGCGAGTTCCCGGATCAGGTTGTGGATCTCGGATTTCGACCCCACGTCGATGCCGCGCGTCGGTTCATCCACGATCAATACCTCCGGGTGCATCGAAAGCCACTTTCCGATCACGATCTTCTGCTGGTTGCCGCCCGACAGGTTGCCGACCGTCTGCCGCCAGCCCGGCGTGCGGATGTCGAGCTTGTCGCGGTACTGGTCGAAGATCGCCACCTCGGCCCCGTCGCTGACGAACGGCCCGGCGGTCAGGTTCGAGACCTGCGGCAAGGTCATGTTGTCCCGGCAATTCATACCGAGGATCAGCCCCTGCCCCTTGCGGTCCTCCGGCACCAGCGAAATACCACGCCGGATTGCGTCCGCGGGCGAATGGATGCGCACCTCTTCCCCGCTAAGGTGAATGGTGCCGGACGACGGCTCACGCAGGCCAAACAGCGTCTCGGCAATCTCCGTCCGTCCGGCGCCAACCAGTCCGTAAAAGCCGACCACCTCGCCCCGACGCACGGTGAAACTCACATCTTCGAACAGCTCGCCACAGCTCAGTGACCGAACCTCCAGCGCAACCTCGCCCGTCTCGTGGGTGACCTCGGCCCGCGACAGATCAAGCGTCCGCCCGATCATGAGCTGTGTGACCTCTTCTTCGTTGGTCTCACTGGTGTTGAGCGTGCCGCGATACTGGCCATCGCGCAGAACGCTGATCCGGTCGGTGATCTTGAAGATCTCTTCCATCCGGTGGGAAATATAGATCACCCCCACCCCACGCGATTGAAGATCCTCGATCACCTTGAACAAAACCACCTTCTCGGCGTCCGTCAGCGAGGCGGTCGGCTCATCGAAGATCACCGCACGCGGCTCGACGGTAAGCGCGCGGGCGATCTCGACCATCTGCTGGTTCGCGATGGACAGATCGCCCACCCGCTTTTTCGCATCGAAGCCGACGTTCAATGTCTTCAGGATCGCGTTGGTCTGATCATAGAGCGTTGTCCAATCGACACGCCCGAAACTTTTGCGCGGAAGCTCACCGAGAAAGATGTTCTCGGCCACGGTCAGTTCATCCGCGAGGCTGAGTTCCTGGTGAATGAAGACCACCCCCTTCTCCTTGGCGTTCATCGGGGAGGACATGATGGTCGGTTGCTCCTCGATGAAGATCTGGCCTTCGTTCGGGGCAAGGATGCCGCCAAGCACCTTCATCAGCGTCGACTTTCCCGCGCCGTTTTCGCCCATCAGCGCGTGGACCTCTCCCGGCATCACGGTGAAGGACACACCATCGAGCGCCCGCACGCCGGGAAAGGTTTTCACGATCCCCTCAAGCCGCAGGGCTGGCGTTTTGTCGGTCATGTGCGTAGCTCCTCTTTGCCTTTGCGGTTCAGCTGGCGATCCAGGAACAGGACCGCGATGAGGATCAGACCGATAACGAGGTTCACCGTCTCCGTATCCGCCCCGATATGGCCCAGCCCCTTGCGCAGAAGCTGGATCGCGATGACCCCGCCCAGCGTCGAGACGATGGAGCCGTAGCCGCCCGATAGCTTGGTGCCGCCCAGCACCACCGCCGTGATTGCCCAAAGCTCATAAAGCATCCCGTCGTTCGGGTTCACCGACCCGCTCTCCGAGTAGAAAACGACGGCCGATAGCGCGGCGAGGAAGCCGATCAGCATGAAATTCCACAGGAAATGCGGCCCGACCCGAATGCCCGCATTCACCGCCGCGTCGCGGTTGTTGCCGATGGCATAAGCATTGCGCCCATGCACTGTCTTGGTCATCAGGAGCCACAGCAGGAGCGCGGCCCCGAGCAGGAACCATGTCGCGGTGTGCAGGCCCAGAAACTGCGCCTCGGCAAAGTCCACCAAGGTCCAGTTCAGGTGGCTGGTCGGCTGTTCGCCGTTATACATGAACACCAGACCCCGGAAGCCCAGCATCGACCCCAGCGTCACGATGAAGGCGTCGACCCCGGTCTTCCACACGATCAAACCGTTGATCGCACCCAGAACCACGCCCGTGGTCAGCGCAAAGAACCACGCCAGCGGAATGGCCCAGTTGCCCAGCGCTTCCATGAACGGCCAGGTCATGCTGTCGAGCAACACGATCGCGGCCAGCGCGAACGTCGCGCCCACGCTCAGGTCGATGTTGCCATTGATCATGACGATCGTCATGCCCAGCGCAATGATCCCGATGGGGGCAGATTGCTTCAACAGAAGCAACATGTTGTCGAAGTTCATGAACGCCTTGTCAGAGACCGACAGGAATTCACCCGCCACCGAGAAGAAGATCAACTCGACCACGATAAAGGCCCAGATCGCGCCCTGTTTGATGAGATTGACTCGTGTTTCGTTTTTCATCCCATCTCTCCTTATGCGATCCGCGACCAGAGGGCGCCGCGCTTGGCCGCGATATCGAGCCAGACCGCGAGAATGATGATGATCCACGTCACGACGTATTGCGCGTAGAAGGCGAGACCCATGAGCAGCAATCCGTTCTGGATGAACCCGAGGATCAACACGCCGATCACCGTTTTGAAGATCGTGCCCGCGCCCCCCAGGAGCGACGCGCCACCGAGGATAACGGCGGCCAAAACTTCAAGCTCAAGGCCCTGGCCCACGGTGTTTTGACTGCCCATGCTGCGGCTCGCCTGGATCAGACCGGCGGTCGCGACGCAAAAGGACGACACCAGGTAGGTCATGAACACGACGCGGGCGCGCGGAACGCCGGAGAAAGTCGCCGCGATCCCGTTGCCCCCGACGGCGTAGACCTTGCGCCCAAAGGGCGTCTTGGAAAGAACGATGCTCAGGACGATGGCGAGCGCGGCGAACATCAGAATGGGCATGGGCACGCCCGCGACGCTGCCTTGACCGAAAACAGCGAACCAGGTGCCTTCCTTGTCGGCAATATCCATGTTCTTGCCGCCCGAGTAGGTCAGCGTCAGCCCGTGGATCGCGGACAGCATCCCAAGCGTCACGATCAGCGAATTGAGCTTCAGATACCCCACGAGAATGCCGATGAAGGCACCGAGCGCCATGGTCATCGCGAACATCGACGGAATGGCCAGCGCCGGCCCGATCTTGTCGTGCAGGTCAAGCACCACGATGGTCGAGAACGACATCATGGACCCGACGGACAGGTCGAGATTTCCGCCGATCACCACGAAGGTGACGCCCAGCGCCATAACGCCCAGGATTGCCGAAGACCGGATCACGCCGAACACGTTGTCGATGTCGATGAAGCGCGGATTGGCCACCGCAAAGGCGATCATGAAGACCGCGAAGGCGACAAGAATGCCCTGCCGCGCAAGGAACCCTGCCAGCCCCTTCTTCGTCAATTCAGCCATGTTTTCCTCCCCTTGGCTGGCACGTCAAACCAATGTCATGCCACCGTCGATCATTACGATCTGTCCTGTCATGTAGTCGCTGTCGCGCGCCGCAAGAAACGATGTCGTTCCCGTCACGTCCGCCGGGGTCGCGACGCGCCCTTTCAAAATTTCGGAGGAGAATTCTTCCATCGCCTGTCCGGGGCGCTTGGCGGCCCCGATCTCCATCAGGTCCTGGTCGACCTGTTCCCACATCTCGGTCGCCACCACGCCGGGGGCGAAGCCGGTCACGGTGATCCCGTGCTTGGCCAGGTCGCGCGCGCCAGATTGCGTGAGCGACACGACCGCCCACTTGCTCGCACAATAGGGCGCGACATTGTCGAACCCCTGGCGGCTGGCGATGGAGGCGGTGTTGATGATCTTGCCGGCCATGCCGGTCTCGTCCGGGCCCTGCGCGATCATCTGCCGCGCGGCCTCCTGCATTCCGATCATGCAGCCCAATCCGTTGACCCCCATCACGAAATTCCAGTTGTCCTCGGTCACGTCGAGGAAATTCATCGGCTTGTTCACGCCGGCGTTGTTGAACTTCACATCGAGCCGCCCGAACGTCTCGACGGTGTGCGCGATCATGGCGCGAACCTGTTCACGGTCGGTCACGTCCACGGCCGCATACGTCACCTCGGCGCCGGACCGTGCCGCGCGTTCAGCACTCGCCAGGGCCACGTCGCGCACCTTGTCACCGTTGACATCGGCAAAGCAAACGTTGGCGCCCTCGTCGAGGAGCGCTTCGCCGATGGCACGCCCGATACCCTGGGCTGCGCCGGTGACAATACAGGACCGTCCAGCGACACGTGCCATGCTCGCCCCCTTTCGATAGGTTACGTGATAAGAATGAATTTGGATGCGCGAGGCGCAAGCGGCCCCGCGCATCCGGGAGGAAATCAGAAGACGGGCTTGGTAAACTCGTCCATGTTGTCCTGCGTGATCTTCGGCGTGTCGAAGTAGTTGAGGAACGGAATGTCCTCACCATCCAGCACGTCGATCGCGGTTTGAAGCGCGGCTTCCGCGTCATCGACCGGGGATTGGTAGATCGACCCCCAGTATTCGCCACGGCCCATCGCCTCGTAACCAACCGCGAAGTTGGTCGCGCCGACGAAGGTGATGCCTTCGGCCCGGCCTGCTGCGAACGCCGCATTGAGGGCGCCCACACCCATGTTGTCGTCACCGGCATAGACGCCGTCGATGTCGTCATACTTGACGAGGAACGCTTCCATCACCTGCTGCGACTTCTCGCGGTTCCAGTCACCCGGTTGGGTTTCGACAAGGGTCACGTCCGGGCAAACCTCCGGCAGGCGATCCTCGAACCCCTTGGCCCGCTCGATGGCAGTGGTGTAGCCGGGCTGACCCGAGATCTGCACGACCTGCGCTTCGGTTTCGATGCCGAGGTCCTTGAACCGGTCGCACATGATTTCAGCCGAACGCGAGCCCTGCGTGATGTTGTCCGGGCCAGAGAAAGAAGCAACGAAATCGAAGCCTTCTTCCGCGATGTTGGAGTTGGTCACGATGACCGGGATCTCCGCCTGCGAGGCTTTGCGCACCGCCGGGATCACCGCTTCGCCGTTGGTCGGCCAGATGATGATCGCGTCGACGTCCTGCTGGATCAGGTCTTCCATCTGCGCGATCTGGCGTGCCACGTCGCCGCCCGCGTCGAGCACGACAACGTCAACGTTCTCGTTGGCTTCCGCCGCCGCGATGAAGGCTTGTTCGTAGGTCGTCTGATAGCTGTCGACGCCCACGTTATTTTGCGTGATGCCGATGGTGTAGGTCGACGAATGCGCCTCACCATGGGCGGCTGTGCCGAGCATTGCCGTCGTGCAAGCAAGCGCGAGCTTTGTCGTAATCTTCATGTAAGTGGTCCTCCCGAAGTTATGTTGTCATGATTGCGGCTGTCCTCCCAGCCCGGACCCTCCCGGTCGCAATGCAATCTGCGCCTATCCAGCGCGATTCTCTCCCGATGCGGACGCCCCTATTTTGTCCAAAATGGATATTCTGTTATCCGTATTGGATACCTTCTGCGTATTTGCCGCCTCTCACTTTGGACACTTTCGAAAGGACTGACATGAGCGACTCGCGTCGACCACCCAGCACTCCGGCACACATGAGCGAAATGCATCACGAACCTGTGAAAAATATCCAATACGGACAAAATGGCCCGATCATCGCATCGGCGGGCCATCCGGAGGTGTTCCAGGTGGTGAAATTTCTTCAGAAAGTCCTTGGCGAAATTGACAGCAGTTTCGACCCGAACACGCCGAACCCGCATCTCAATATGATCCTGCATCTTCTGGACAGTCATTACGAGGGACGCGTGGTTTCTCCCTCGGCGATCGTCGCGGCCTCGGGCGTGCCTTACGCCACCGGGACCCGCAAACTGGCTGAGCTGACCGACGCGGGCTTTATCGAACAGCGCCCGCGCACCAAGTCCGGCAAGACTGTCTCGCTCCACCCGAGCGCGACGCTTTTCCAGGTCTTCAACCAACTCGCCGATCGCGTGGATCGCGTCGCGCAGAGCACCTATGGTGGAACCCAACGCACGAGTGCCGCCCAGGATTACTATTTCGGCGGCTCTTACCAGTCCGGTCAGGCCATGATCCCGCCGCCCCGCGCCCTGCCCCAGGCGCTCAAGCTCGCAGGTGGGCTGCGGATTTTGGTGCACGGTGACCCCACCTTCATGGTGATGGAGAACCTGAAGCGCCAGTTTGAACAGATCGTCGGCACCGACATCAGCCAACGCGCCTTCTCCATCGACCGTCTGCGCGAAGAGGCGCTGCGCAACGCCGCCCGCGCGAAGAGCCGTTACGACCTCATCGCCGTGGACCTGCCGTGGTTGGGGGAATTCGTGGAAAAGGGCGTGATCCGCGCCCTGCCCGAGGTCATGGACGTCGACCGCCTGGAACCGTCCGACTTCCACACCGCAGGCTGGAAGGCGACCCATTGGACCGGTGTGCCCTACGGTGTGCCGAGCCAGACCACGCCGGAGCTGATGTTCTATCGCAAGGACTGGTTCGCGGACGCTGGCTTCGAGCCGCCACGCACGACCCAAAACGTGCTCGACGCCGCGCGGCATTTCCACAATCCGCAGGCGGGCCGCTACGGCGTCGCCTGGAACGCGGCACGCGGCACGGCGCTCGGGCACACCTTCATCATGACCTGCGCCGACTTCGGCCAGCCGATCATCGACCTGCCACGGATCGCGGGCGGCTTTGATGCCGATCACCTCGCAAGCAGCGACATCCGCCCGATGTTCGACAGCGACCGTGCGCTGGCCGCAGCCGAGTACCTCGTGGACCTGATGCAGTATTCGCCGCCCGACATCCTCTCGATGTCGTGGTACGAACGCGTCCGGCCCTTCGCCAACGGCACCGTCGCCATGGCCTACGGCTACACGCTTCTGGCCCCGTACTTCGAGCGCGACGCGACCTGTGCCGCGCATGGGAACACCGGGTATCTGCCGCATCCGCACGGCCCCGAAGGCGCCCCCATCGCCCCCGTTGGCGGCTACGCGCTTTGCATCCCGGCCAATCTCGCAAAAGAGCGTGTGCCAGACGCGGTCGAAGCGCTCGTCGCCTTCACCTCGCCCGCTGCGCAGAAGCTTTACGCCCAGGAGGGCAGCCGCACGGCGCCCCGCTATTCCGTCGGCGGCGACCCGGAAGTGCGCCGTCTCTCCGAGATTTTCGAGCTGGTGGACGAGATGTCATGGCGCGACGAGCTTCAATTCTGGCCGCGCCCGCCGATCCCGCAGATCTCGGACATCATCACGGTCTGCGGCACCGAATTGCACGACATGCTGCGCGGGCTGGTCAGTCCCAAGGACGCGCTGGCCAAGGTGCAGGCACAGGCAGAACAGCTTTTACGAACAACGGTTACTTAGGGAGGAAACCATGGACCCCGAACGCTTGAAGGGAAAGAACATCCTGATCACGGGCGCCGCCCGCGGCATGGGCGCGGCCAATGCAGAAGCCTTCGCCGCCCAGGGCGCGAACGTCTGTATCGGCGATCTCGATCTGACGGAGGCGCAGGGCGTCGCCGAGCGGATCAACGAGGCGGGCAACGGGGTTGCCATCGCAGTCAAGATGGATGTGACCAAGCGGGAGGACAACGCCGCCGCCGTCAAAGCCACGGTCGACGCCTTCGGGTCCATCAACGTCGGGCTCTTCAACGCGGGCCTCAACAAACCCCGGTTCTTCATGGATATCGACGAAGACAACTGGGACATGATCATGAACGTCAACACCAAGGCAATGTGGCTGGGCATGCAGGAAACCGCCCGCCAGATGATCGAACAGGGCCCGATGGAGGGCCACCCTTACAAGCTCATCAACGTCGGGAGCATCGCGTCCCGCAAACCGCTGGTGGATGTGACGGTTTACTGCACCTCGAAATACGGCTGTCTCGCGCTTACCCATTGCGGCGCCATCGGGCTGGCCGAGCACAACATCACCGTCAACGGCTACGCGCCGGGCGTGGTGGTCACCCCGCTTTGGGAACAGCTCGACAAAGACCTCGTGGATATCGGCTTCAAGGAAAAGGAAGGCCAGGCCTACGAGGACATCGTGCGCGACGCGCTTCAGATCAAACGCGTCTCCTATCCCGAGGATATCACCGGGACCGCGTCGTTCCTGGCAAGCGACGACAGCGACTACATGACCGGCCAGATGATCCACATAGATGGCGGCTGGTGCATCCAGTAACCCTTTGAAAACAAACTCAATACGAACAGGCCAGATGTAATCTGGCCGGGAGGACCCCCAATGTCACGTGCCCTGCTGCCGAACCTTTTGACACCCCAGGATCTTGAACCGAACTGGGAATGGCGCGAACGCCTGCCCGCTTCGGGCCACATGTCGGTGGATTTCGAGCGTCGCATCGACCATGACCGCCTGCGCCGCTACCGGCTCGCCCGGACGCGGCAGGCCTTGCAGGCCTCGAACGCCGGCACGCTCCTGCTCTTCGATGTGAACAACATTCGCTACGTGTCCGCGACCAAGATCGGTGAGTGGGAACGCGACAAGATGTGCCGCTTCTGCCTGCTCACCGGCGACGACAGCCCCTATGTCTGGGACTTCGGCTCGGCCGCAATGCACCACAAACGCCACTCCGACTGGCTGGAACCGGACCATTGCCTTGCCGGTGTTGTCGGGATGCGTGGGACCATTCCGCCCGAGTTTGGCCTGATGAAGAAATACGCCAAGGACATCGCCCGCCTGATCCGCGAGGCCGGGATGGCCGACATGCCGGTGGGCGTCGACTATGCCGAAACCGCCATGTTCCACGCGCTGCAAGAGGAAGGGCTGCATGTTGTCGACGGCCAGCAGATCATGCTTGCTGCTCGCGAGATCAAGAACTGGGACGAAATCCAGCTTCTGACGCAGGCCGCCTCCATGGTCGATGGCGTCTACCACATGATCTATGAAGAGCTGAAACCGGGCGTGCGCGAAAATGACATCGTCGCACTGTCCAACAAGATGCTCTACGAAATGGGCTCTGACGACGTCGAGGCGATCAACGCCATTTCCGGCGAACGGTGCAATCCGCATCCGCATAACTTCACCGACCGGCTGTTCCGTCCCGGCGACCAAGCGTTCTTTGACATCCTGCAAAGCTACCAGGGCTATCGAACCTGCTACTACCGCACGTTCAACATCGGTCGCTCGACGCCCGCGCAGGTCGATGCCTACGTGAAAGCCCGCGAATGGATCGACGCCTCGATCCAGGCGATCAAGCCCGGGGTGACGACTGACCAAGTGGCGAAACTCTGGCCCAAGGCCGAGGAATTCGGCTTCCCGAACGAGGACGCCGCCTTTGGGCTTCAGTTCGGCCACGGTCTGGGGCTCGCCCTTCACGAACGGCCCATTATCAGCCGCGCGGTGTCCCTGGATCACCCGATGGAGATCCAGACCGGCATGGTGTTCGCGCTGGAAACCTACTGCCCCGCCGCCGACGGATATTCCGCCGCCCGGATCGAGGAAGAGGTGGTGGTCACCGAAACCGGGGTCGAGGTCATCAGCCTGTTCCCGGCAGAAGAGCTGCCCATCGCCAACCGCTATTGAGTCGCGCAGTCCCACCCGACGCCCGCGTCGGGTGGGAGGTCGCACCATCCGCAAAGGACATTTCGATGGCCAAAGCCAAATCCAAGACCAATACCGAGGACTACCTGCGCATGTATCGCCAGATGGTCCGCATCCGCACCTTCGAGGACAACGCCAACCAGCTTTACCTCTCCGCCAAGATGCCGGGCCTGACCCATATGTATTCTGGCGAGGAAGCCGTGGCGGTGGGCATCTGCGAGGCGCTGACGGATGACGACCGTATCACCTCGACCCACCGGGGCCACGGCCATTGCGTGGCCAAGGGCGCGGAGTTCAAGGAAATGTTCTGCGAGCTTCTGGGCAAGGAAGAGGGGTATTGCCGGGGCAAGGGCGGCTCCATGCACATTGCCGACCAGAGCCACGGCAACCTTGGCGCCAACGCCATTGTCGGCGGCTCCATGGGGATCGCCACCGGTTCGGCGCTGCGCGCGAAACTCAACGGCGATGACGACGTGACCGTCTGTTTCTTCGGTGACGGGGCCACGGCGCAGGGGTTGATGTACGAGGTCATGAACATGGCAGCGCTTTGGAAACTGCCGGTCATCTATGCCTGCGAAAACAACGGCTACTCCGAATACACCAAGACCGAGGAAATCGCCGCAGGCTCCATCACCGCCCGCGCCGAAGCCTTCGGGATCGAGGCGTTCAAGATCGACGGTCAGGACGTGCTCGCGGTCAATGACCTGACCCAGAAACTCGTCGCCCGCTGCCGCAAGGGCGAAGGCCCGTTCTTCATCGAGCTGGAAACCTACCGTTACCACGGCCACCACGTCGGCGACATCAACCGTGAGTACTACCGCACCAAGGACGAGGAAAAGGACTGGAAGTCCAACCGCGACCCGATCATCCGCTTTCGCGCCCATCTCGTCTCCGAAGGCATCGCCACGGAGGAGGAACTCGACGCGATGAACGCCGAGGTCGAACAGGACGCCGCCGATGCGGTCGCCTATGCGGAAGCCGCGAATTACCCGGACCAGTCCGAAGTCGACATGCACGTTTACGCGGAGTGAGGAGAGAATTGATGCGAGAGATTACCCTGTCCCAAGCCGTGAACGAAGCACTGGCCGAGGAAATGCGCCGCGACCCCACGACCTTCATCATCGGCGAGGACGTGGCCGAAGCGGGCACCCCGTTCAAGGTGCTGTCCGGACTGGTCGAGGAATTCGGCACCGACCGCGTGATCGACACACCGATTTCCGAGCCGGGCTTCATGGGTTTGGCGGTTGGCGCCGCCATGACCGGGGCGCGACCGATCGTGGACCTGATGTTCGGTGACTTCATCTTCCTGATCATGGACCAGCTCTGCAATCAGGCGGCCAAGATCCACTACATGTCGGGCGGCAAGTTGAACGTGCCGCTCGTCCTGCGCACCAACATGGGCGCGACCCGCCGCTCCGCCGCGCAACACTCGCAATCGTTGCAGGCGCTCGTGGCCCATATCCCCGGCCTCAAGGTCGCCATGCCGTCCTCCGCTTACGAGGCCAAAGGGCTGATGAAGACCGCGATCCGCGACAACAACCCGGTCGTGATTTTCGAAGACAAGCTTATGTATCAGGACAAGGCCCCGGTGCCCGAGGACGAATACCTGATCCCCTTCGGTGAAGCGAACGTGAAGCGGGAGGGCAAAGATATTACCCTCATCGCCACCTCTTCCATGGTGCAGGTGGCCGAGAAAGCCGCCGACATGCTGGCCGCCGAGGGCATCGAGGCCGAGGTCATCGACCCGCGCACCATCGTGCCGCTGGACGAAGAGACCCTGCTCGAAAGCGTGAAAAAGACCTCGCGCGCCATCGTCATCGACGAGGGGCACCAGAGCTACGGCGTGACCGCCGAAATCGCGTCGCGCCTGAACGAAAAGGCCTTCTACCACCTTGATGCGCCGGTCCTGCGCATGGGTGCCATGGACGTGCCGGTGCCCTTCAGCCCGGCGCTCGAAGATATCACCGTCCCGACCCCCGAGGGCGTCGCCGAGAATGCGCGCAAACTCTGTGCCGGGGAGCTTATCCATGCCGCATGACGTGACGATGCCTCAGCTTGGCATGGCACAGGACGCGGGCAAGATCGTGTCATGGCTCAAATCCCCCGGTGATGCGGTCGCCAAGGGCGATGCGCTCTTCGAGGTTGAAACCGACAAGGCCACGATGGAGGTCGAGGCGCAGGCCGACGGCTACCTCACCGGCGTGTCGGCATCGGAAGGCGATGACGTGCCGGTCGGCGCCGTGATCGCGCGGATTTCAGACAGCGCCGATGACGACACACCCGCCCCCGCGCCGGAGCCGAGCGAAGCCCCCGACGCAACAGGCACTTCGGACGACCTGCCCGAAGGCCATTCCGTCACCATGCCCCAGCTTGGCATGGCGCAGGATACCGGCCTTTTGGTTTCGTGGCATAAGTCGCCCGGTGATGAGGTGGCCGCCGCCGACATCCTGTTCGAAGTCGAAACCGACAAAAGCACCATGGAAGTCGAAGCGGGCCGTGACGGCTTCCTCGCCGCGACGCTGGCCGAGGCAGGCGAAGACGTTCCGGTGGGCAACCCCGTCGCGATCATCAGCGACACGGCACCCGCCACCCCCGTCGCACGCGCGCAATCGGCCGCGACCCCGCCCCCGGCCAAACCCGTGCCGGACAACGCCAAGGAACCTGCGCCAAAATCCGACAAACCGGCCAGCGCGCCAAGACCGGCGGCCCCTGCACCGCGCGCCAGCGGCGACCGCATCCTGGCCTCGCCAAAAACGCGGCGACTGGCGTTGGAACAGGGCCTGGACCTCGCCCGGCTTGCCGAAGCGAGCTATCCGCAGCCCTATCACGCAGCCGACATCGAAACCCTGCGCGCCCTGCCCGACCCGGCCACCGCGCCCCAGGGCGCCGTCGCGGCCGCCCGCCGCCTCACCGCCGAGACGACGCAGGACGGCCTGCCCGACTTCTTCGCATGGGCTGCTGAAGCTCACGGGCTCACGGATGCCGACGCGCTGCTCGCCGGTCTCGCCGCTACCTCGCTCGCAACAAAGGGGCCGGTCGCCGTGGAACGCTTTGGTCCGTCGAAAACATTCGCTATCGCATCCAGGTCACTTGCACAGGTCACCGAGACCGAGGACACGCCCGTCCTCCTCCTGCGCGACCTGCGCGCCTCACGCCTTAGCGCGGTCGACATGGGAGCCGAGGACACACCCGTCCTCACCCTGATGGCCACCGGTAAAGGCGTCTCGATCACGCTCGAATGCGCACCCGCACAGATGGACGCGGCAACGGCGATCCAACTTATCACTGACTTCGCAGGCCGGGTGGAAGACCCCATCCGCCACCTGCTCTGACCCACTCGGAGGCCGACATGGACTACACCGATCTCTACATCAACGGCGAATGGCGCGCAGGCGCGGATCGTTTCGACGTGCTCAACCCGGCCACCGAAGAGGTGCTCGCCTCGGTCGCCTCCGCCGACATTGCGGACGCCGACGCGGCTCTTGATGCCGCCGAGGCCGCCATGGCCGACTGGGCCGCCCGCACACCGCGCGAACGCTCCGAAGTCCTGCGCAAGGCGTGGGAGCTTATGACCGCCCGGCTCGACCATTTCGCCAACCTCATCACGCTGGAAAACGGCAAGGCGGGCGTGGACGCGCGGGGCGAGGCGACTTATGCCGCCGAGTTTTTCCGCTGGTTCGCCGAGGAAGCCGTGCGGGCCGACGGCCTGATCACCCACGCCCCCGCATCCGGCGCGCGCATCGTGGTGCAACACAAGCCTGCTGGCCTCGCCGTTCTGATCACACCGTGGAACTATCCCGCCGCCATGGGCACCCGCAAGATCGCGCCAGCCCTGGCGGCTGGCTGTGGCGTCATCATCAAACCGGCCTCGGAAACCCCGCTCACGATGCTCGCGCTCATGCCGCTTCTGGAAGAGGCGGGCGTGCCCAAGGGCCTCGTCAACGTGCTCCCCTCGCGCCGCACCGGCGCGCTCGTGGACCACATGCTGCATGACCCGCGCGTCCGTGTGGTCAGCTTCACCGGCTCCACGGGCGTCGGTCGCACGCTTTTGAAATCTGCCGCCGACCAGATCCTGAAACCCGCGATGGAGCTGGGCGGTAACGCACCCGTGGTCGTGTTCGAGGACGCCGACATGGACACCGCCATCGAAGGCACCATGCTCGCGAAGATGCGCAACCTGGGCGAGGCCTGCACCGCGGCCAACCGCATCTACGTCCACGAAGACATCGCCGAAGACTTCACCCGCCGCCTGGCCGAACGCATGTCCGCGCTCAAGGTGGGCAACGGGACCGATCCCACCGTCGACGTCGGCCCCCTGGTGAACGCAGACACCCGCGACAAGGTGGCCGCGTTCGTGGCCGACGCTGTCGCCAAGGGTGCAAAGGTGGAATGTGGCGGCACCACGCCCAACGGCACCGGTTTTTTCTACCCGCCCACGGTGCTTTCGGGCGTCACGCAGGACGCCGCCTGTGTCCATGACGAGATCTTCGGCCCCGTCGCCGCGATCCAGACCTTTACCGATCAGGAGGACGTCATCAAACGCGCCAACGACACCGAATACGGCCTCGTCGCCTATGTCTTTTCCGGGGATTTCAAACGCGCCATGCAGGTCTGTGAGCGGCTGGACTACGGGATGGTCGGCCTGAACCGGGGTCTTGTTTCGGACCCCGCGGCGCCTTTCGGCGGCACCAAGCAATCCGGCCTCGGGCGCGAGGGCGGCCACGAAGGGATGTTGGAGTTCATGGAAACCCAATACATCTCGGCAAGCTGGTAAGGGGAAGACATGTCCGACACGATCGCCAGCCCCTCCACCCGCCGCCTCGCTCTTGAAAAGGGCGTCGACATCGACAGCCTTGCAAAAAAGCTCGGTCGCACGACCATAGCGCCCGAGGACATCGCCGGCACGACCACGACACCCGCCGCAAGCGCGGGCGACACCGCGTTCTGGGACGTGGATCACAGCCAATACGGCCCCGTGGCGCATGAGCCGATGAGCCGCTTTGCACAGGTTGCGGCGAAGAACCTCGCCGCCGCGCAGGCGCTGATACCGGCTGTCACCCACCACGACCGGGCCGATGTGACCCGGATCGAAGAACTCCGCAAAGCGTGGAAGCCTGACGCAAAGGCGCGCGGCGTGAAGTTGACGGCGCTTGCCTTCCACGTCGCGGCCCTCGCCCGCGCGCTGAGGGAATTTCCCCGGCTCAACGCCTCGCTCACGCCCGATGGCGAAACGCTGGTGCTCAAGGGATACGTCCACATTGGCATCGCGGTGGACACGCCGCACGGCCTCATGGTGCCCGTCATCCGCGACGCGGATCAAAAGGGGCTTTGGCACATCGCGCAGGAGATCACCGACCTCGCAACCCGCGCCCAGAAGCGCAAGATCGGGCCGGATGAAATGGGTGGTGCCTCCATGTCGATCACGAACCTCGGCGGGATCGGCGGCACGGCCTTCTCGCCCATCGTGAACCCGCCCGAAGTCGCGATCCTGGGGATCACGCGCACGGAAACGGTCACGGTCTGGAACGGCGACACCCCGCACCCGGTGCCAATGGTGCCGCTCGACCTCTCCTACGACCACCGCGTCATCAACGGTGCCGACGCAGCGCGTTTCCTGAGCTTCTATACGGACCTGATCTCGGACCCACGCAACCTGATGGTGTAGGAGGTATGATGGCGGAGACGAAGTCCGCCATCCTATAGACCTAGTGGTTTGTAATTATTAAATATTCAGAAAAATATTTTGATTATCATACCACATAACATACCACACTGTTCTACCAAGTCGGTCTCCGCAAAGCAATTTCGCTCCATTCGGACACCGCCACCGGACACATTCTCGACTCATGTGTACGCACCAAATGCTGTTCGCAACGAGTCCTTACATGCTCTCACATGTCGTTCATAAGAATCCAGCTGTTGATCGTCACGCTGATCATGACCCATCGTAGGGTTGCGCTCACACCCTGACCCCATTTCTCAACTGGTTTTTCATGATCAGTTGAGGCGTCGGATTCTGCGGACACTTCACTCTCTCCGTCGGGCTCGACCGGCTCGGTAGATTGCAGGGTTCAAAACGCGCTATGGAGGACCCGGAGCGGCATTGAGAACACAAAGCTACAATGCGCTTAGAGCACCGGGCAATGCCCCGCCAGAAACGCCCCCTTGCGCTTGCAGTAGGTAGGCAAACGGTCTATTCGATGGCCACTGCGCGAAGCGCCAGAATTTGGAGATATGATGGCGGACGCCCCTGAAGTTCAAGACGATGAGATCGATCTAGGTGAATTGTTCGCGTCTCTTTGGGCCTACAAACTCCTTATTGGTGCTGTCACAGTCGGCGCAATTGTCGCCGGTGGCTTTTATGCGTTAAATGCGGAGAAGACCTACATAGGCGAAGCCGTCTTCACTCTTGAGGACAAGGACGAGTCCGGGCTTAATCTTGTCAACATGTCAGGTCTTTCTGCTCTCGCAGGCCTCGGCGGCATTACCGACGAAGGCAACGTGTTGTTTGACCGCGTCCGTGGACGCGTTTTCATCGCGGCACTTGACGAAACCGTCGACTTGCGGGGCGATCCGTACTTCAATTCCTATGACCCTAGCGCAGAAGACCCTCTGTGGAAGGCGTTGATCAAGAGCGCAATCGGGTACGAATCCGCGAGCGAATATCCAGATCGCATTGTAGAAAATAACATTGTCGGCAGTTTTCGCGAAAGTCTCACAATCGTTGAGACCGGAAACGGCGCAATGTCGATCAAAATCGACCATACAGATCCTGATCGTGCAGCCACCATCGCCAATGCCGTGATGGACCAGGTCATTGAAGAAACAAAACGCGAGCGGGAAACCACACAAGACAGTCAGCTTGACTACCTTTCGGAAACGCTTGCTGACACACTGGCCGAGATGGAAAAGGCCCAAGCAAAGCTTAAGAATTTTGCCATCAGCAATTCGACGTTATCGATCGAGTCGTTAGCGCGAGGCTCTGTAGCGCTTGACGAGATCCGAAACCGCCTTGAACGGGCCCGAGAGCTGAGCGCCGCGGCCAATGCACTTCTGGAAGCGGTCGAAAGTGGCCGCACAAACGATGAAACCTACGCCCAGCTCAGGACGGAGCATCCGATTGTTGATGACGTCGAGTTCCGGCGCGTTCTGGGAATTAGCGAGATCATTTCCGAATTCACTTGGCCAGACCGAGAAGTCCTCGCTGCGGTGAGTGCGACCTTGGAGGACAGCCGCCAACGTATCGCACGGGAGCAGAGCCGGCTCGAAGATGAAGCGATCAACTATGCAAGCTCAGCAGAAGAGCAAGCAGCGCTCCAGCGCGAAGCAGAAATCGCAGAAGCGTCCTACACCGTGCTGATCGAACAGGTAAAGGCGCAATCCCTTCTCGCGGGTTACACCAGCGAAACCGCGAAAATTTTCGAACGCGCGACACCACCGTTGTCGCCCAGCGCACCGAACAGAAAACTGGTCGTGGCCCTTGCAGCCGTCTTGGGCCTACTCGTCGGATCAGGGACGGCTCTTGTCTTGTCCCTGCGCAAGGGCGTGCTTTACTCGCGCCGCGCATTTCGGGATGAATTCGAGCCGACCTACACCTTGTCCGCCGCATGGCTAGCGAAGCTCAACGGCAAGGGGTTTTCGGCAATTCGAAACCGCCTTGCAAAAGCGAAGACCGGCGATCTGACTGAGATCGCTGTAATCTTGCGCCGGCTTGGATCGCGCTATGTCGTGGTGGCAGGTGGTGGCGCCAAAGCAACCGCCAGAACGGCAGCCCTGACTGCGGCCGTCTCTGTCGCCAACAGCGGTCGCAAAGTGGCTGTCATTGATCTGGCCGGACCAAAACCAACTAATGATGTTGGAGCTACTGCCAAAGAGCACTGGGCCGAGGTCCAGTCCAGCGATGGTGTGACAGAACTCGCCTTTTTGGGTGGCCGCGCAAATATCGATCTGCTCGCGTCATCAAAATTCGATGACGCAGTCGCCGCAGCGTTAGACAAATATGACCTTGTTGTTTTCTCAGCCGACCCATCCATTGCGGAAATGTCTGCTGTAGGGCTTTCTGGGCTTGATCCCACATTACTCCTTGTGGGTCGCCCCCGTCGCACGTCAAAAGCATTGGTTCATCAACTGCGCAGCCTCAAACTGCCCTCGATCCTCCTGTTAGAGTGACCTTCATCGTGAAACCTGTCCTTCTTCTAACCGTTTTTCTCGCACTGTCCTCCTGCACGGCGGTTCTTCAGTCGCCCGCGCTCCCGACCGATGTTGAAGAGATTGAAGGGCAGCAAGACGACTTCCGGATCACGGTGCAACCGTTGACACTCGAAACCGCCGAAAAACTTCAGGCCGAGCCCTACCCGCGCAACTTGGTCCGGACGGGATCCGGGGCGTCCGCTGGCGTCGTTCCGGAAGGCGTACTGACTCGTAGTTATCTTCCGCCGATTACCGGGCCACAGATGTACCGTCTCGGCCTTGGCGACGAGTTGACGTTTGCGCAATTCGCAGAAGGCGGTGTCGCGTCTGTCAACCAGTTGATCGACTCCGGCAATGAAACATCGACATCGGTCCTGACAGCGGACCAGGTCATAACCAGCACGGGACGGGTCGGCTCGGACGGTTCGGTCCTCTTGCTGGGTCTCGGCAAGCTGGATCTCGGTGGAAAGACGTTGAGTGAGGCTCGGGACATCGTTCGCAACGTGCTTATTCGCAACGGGGCTGCGCCACGGTTTCAGCTCGAAATCTCAGGCTTCAACTCTAAAAAAGTCTTCTTGGTCTCCAACGTCGCGGGCAGCAGGGTCGTGCCTATCACGGACCAGGGTCTTACCTTGCGAGAATTGGTGACCGCAACCGGCCAAAGCATTGACGGTCAAGCTGTCGTTGTCATCAAGATACAGCGGAACGGCCGCGAATACCGTCTGATCTCAGAATTCCTGCGGAGACCCGGCGCACCCGACATTTATCTTCAAGATCAGGACCAGGTCATTATCGAAGCGATGGGCTACAAGCCCGGTCAGGTGTTCTTACTCGGTGCTGTTGCCCCTGTCACCGTTCCCATTGCGCCGGAGACGCGCGAAACGCTCGCTGACGTCTTGTTCACCCCTGAAGGGATCTTGGGAAGCCCCATCGCCCAGCGGTCGGAAGTTTACCTTCTACGAGGGTCCCACCCGGTCCGCGCCTACAAGCTTGACGCAACCGACCCGACCCAGTTGATCGTGGCCGCGAACATGGAACTTCGTCCCAACGATATCATCTTCGTGCCGGAACAACCGCTCTCTTCGTTGAACCGCACATTGGTCCAAATCACGCCGTTGCGGCTTCTGATCCGTGACATCGAGGCTGGGAACCTTCCCTAAAGGCCACGATAGTGGTCGGTCCACCCACATCGCGTCTGGTCTGAGGTCGCGTTTTATCGACGTTTTGGTTGGTCGGCAATAAAACTATCCAATTCTTAAGGACGATCAGGCGTCGGGCCCCGTAAGAAGGCTGTTTTCGTCACTCCAAGACCGCGAACTCGTTTTTGACCATGCGTAAAAGGGCACGGACACCCAACCCGATCCCAGCACCGATGATTAAACCAACCACATCGAACCCGAAATCAGCAAGTTCCTGAGCCCGCGCGAAAAAGGGTTGGATTATCTCAATGCCACCGCCCAGGATTAGCCCAAAAAGGAGCATAGGGACCAAAGCACGCGGATAGAGAAGCGCTGTAGGCAATATATAAACCGCAAAGGCCACCATATGGGCCAGTTTGTCGACCGGCAGCGACTTGATTTCGGCGACAGCCTGAGGAGTCAGTGTCAGCCAGAGGATCAACACAGCGCTGGTAAAAGACCCGCCCAATGCAACTAAGTGCGCTGTCTTCGATGACACGTCGTATTACCTTTCGCTCTTCCGCCCGTCACGACGACGAACCTCGCATAGATAGCCGCTTCTTATTGCGTTTCTCCAGCGATAAGCTCTAACAAAATCGTCACAAAGGGGTATGAAACGGCTTGCTAGCAGGTTCTCGCTCAATCCAAGCCGTCGCCAAAGGGCACTCCAAAATGGTCATTTCAGGAAAGCACGCGACCAGATGACACCGAAACAGCAGAACGGCGTTTTCCAAGCCCTCTCGAGCCGCGTAGCCGTATTGATGCTTGCGTCGCTCATGGCGATAGCACCACAGCAAACACCGGCCCAAAACGCCGAACGGCGGGAGATCATTCATTATCAGAAGAACATTCGCATCAACCGGAACAACCACGAAGAACTTGCTCGGGAGTTTCTCCGCTTCCGCCCGGATACGATCTCCCTTCAGGAAATCGCGTCATCCGACAAAGTGCTCCTCGATCTGTTGAAGGATACTTACCCGTCGCAACACTATTGCCACGTCAAGCACCTGAGCGGCATTGCAGCACTTTCCCGCTGGCCCATGGTCGAAGGGACGCAGACCTGTTTCGGAGGATGGGGGATAGCCGGGTTTCAAGTAGAAATGCCAGAAGGCCGAGTTTGGGTCCTATCCGCACATATCGAAGTGTTCTTAGATGGCCTACGCCCAGACATCGTCCGGGCCTTGATACCTCAACTGGAAGACCTTGAAGGTTCGGTAATCCTGGGTGGCGACTTCAACTCGGAACCTTTCTTCACATCCACCGTTGCACTGGCAAAAGCCGCCCGCGTGAGACGGATTGGGCGCTCCGTTCCAACTTTCGAGCTGTTCGACCGCATCGGGATTTCGATTGATCATGTCATGGCGACAGGCGGCGAAGGTGTTATCATGCAGAGACCCAAGTTGACTTCAGATCACTTTGGTGTTGTGAGCCGGTTCTCCATGCACTTTCTTTAGTGTGCGACCTCAGCACCCCCATCTTGGCTGCCGCCAGGATTACCCGATCAGTTTTGTCCGTTTGCATGAAGTAAGGCACTGACCGTCTTGGCCCGTGATGAGCGCACGTTTCGTCATGAGGTTAGGTGTCCTTCATACCCTGAGAACCTTCCCGCCTTGTGAACTGGCTTAACTTGATGAGGTTCTTTGCCAGTAAAACCCCACGCCCCCCAATGCCATGCCGACGGAGCGCGCGCAAATCCTCGCGGCTTTTGCGGATAATCCTGCCCACGGAACCGTTGCTCTCGCCGCCGACCCTCATGCGCACCAAGACTTCAGGGATATATGCCAATCGAAGCTCTGCACTGGTCAACCATCGCAGGATCGCCTCGTAATCGGCCGAAATACGAAAACTGATGTCGTAGCACCCGTGTTTCTCGAACACGTCGCGACACAGGAACAGCGTCGGGTGCGGCGGCATCCAGCCCGTGCGCAGCAGCTCCGGACGATAGACTCCCGCGCGCCAATAGCGGATCACGCGGTTGGGTCGGTCGCGGGCGACATATTCCAGATCACCATAGGCACCATCAACATTGCCAGACCCAAACGCCTCCGCCACCTGCGCCAGAACGTTCTCCCGTGCAAACAAATCATCAGTATGCAACAGGCCGATGACGTCCCCGTCGGCCAGCGCGATGCCTTTATTCAAAGCGTCGTAGATACCGCGATCGGGCTCACTGTAGAAACGAATTACCGGACTGTTGAACCGCTCAACAATCGCGCGCGTGCCGTCATGAGAGGCACCATCGATGACGATCAACTGCTTGTTGGGGTGGTTTTGGGCTAGGAAGGACTCAATGGCCTCGCCGATCGTTTCCTGAGAATTGTAGGCGGCCATGATTATGGATATTTTCATGGGTTATGGTCCCGTTAATGGACGAGCACGTCGTGCAAAGTGTCCGGATCATATGAAACAGACTACGTTCGGTGTTGGCTCTCATATCAGCATTCGTTTCAAATTAGTTAATAAGGCATTGATCTCTTTCTTCCCTGAATAGAGCCTGTGACCTGCCACTGGCTGCTACCCAACCTTGGACCGCCGGAAGCTGGATTTTTCCGGTTGTCTCACGATGACGGGCTGGTGACGCCATCGGGATAATGTACGGCAATCGGAACGTTGTATCCGATCGCACTGTGGGGTGTGTCCTCGTTGTAGTGCCTACGCCAATGCTCCAACTTTTCGCGGGCATCTGCAAGGCTCATGAACCAGTGGGCGTTCAGGCATTCCGCCCGCAGCTTACTGTTGAAGGCTTCGATGAACCCGTTGTCCGTTGGTTTCCCCGGCCTTGAGAAGTCCAGTGTGACGTCATTGGCATAGGCCCATAGATCGAGAACGCGGGAGATAAATTCGCTGCCGTTGTCGACCCTGATCGTTTTTGGGTAACCAATCCGCTCGCAAACCCGTTCGAGCGTCTGAACGACATCTTCGCCCCGGTAGCTGAGGCGTGGATCGACCGCCGGACAGAGCCGTGAATGCGTGTCGACGACGGTCAGTATGCGCAGCTTTTTGCCCAGAGCGAGCTGGTCGTGGACGAAATCCATCGCCCAGACATCGTTCGGCCCGACGGCTTCCTGACGATCTTCCCGGAGCTTTGCCTTCAACCGACGCTTCGGGTGCTTGCTGCGCAACTGAAGTCCCAACTCATTGTAAATCCTGCGCGTCTTCTTCATGTTGATCACCCATCCTTCTCGGCGCAACAGCACGTGGCCGCGTCTGTAGCCATATCGCACACGCGTCTCTGCGATCTCTTTGATCCGTCTCTCGACGGCAGCCTGGTCCGTCCGCCGGGACTTGTAGTGGTAAGTGGACGTGTCGAAGCAGAGAACCCCACAGGCTCTCCGGATAGACACGCCCCAGTCGACACACATCCCGGTGACAATCTCATGCAAACGACCAGGCTTCAGAGCTTTCGCCGGATGACATCCTGAAGCATTTCCCGGTCCAGCGTCAGGTCCGCCACGATCTTCTTCAGTCGGCTGTTCTCATCTTCCAGCGCCTTCAGTCGCCGCATCTCATCCGGCAACAGGCCCCATACTTGTTTGGCGGGAAAACCGTCCTCTTGACGCTTTTCATTATCCGCCTGCACTCCAGTTGAAGTAGGTCGCCTGGCTGATCCCGGCCTTCCGGAAAATCTCCGCGACTGGCATGCCTTGCTCGCCCTGCTTCAGGCTGAATGCCTTCTGCGCCTCCGTGAACTTCGATGCTTTCATGCGATTCCGCTCCTCTCCCAGCCAAGGAAATGTAGCGGAATACTCCAGTTTCGAACGGTCCAATTTTCAGGGGGCAGAGCAATGGGCGGCATTACCCTTGCCGCCATCCGCATCGCGATCACCTGTATAGAGTCTACGGTCTAGTATCCACCGCCAGTAAATGCAATATTGAGGTAGAAACCAATACCCTTTATAGTTAAATATCCGATAAGCAATATAAGCAGTGGATCCTTTGCCCGCCTAAAGTAAAAACCGGAAAAAACGGAAATTATAATAAGGAAAATATTTAGCCTGTCCCCACCAAGAAAGACAATAAAAAATGACAATAAAAAATAGGCGAAGACAAACCCAACATTTCCGCGCGAAAGATAAAAGAATAGGGGGAAAGCCACCACAGCTTGAAGAACATTTTTAAAATCCATTTCCCCATAGTATGCCAACTTGCTGATCAGCACGTTACCAATGACACTGGCAATGCCGGTCTTTTGCAAAACCAAGAAAACTGTGCCCAATAAGAGGGCCACAAGAACACCAAACTTCAGAAATCTACGGCTCAACTTGGAGCTTAAAGAAAAAAGGTACTTCGCGCAAACGCCCCCAATAATTGACACAATCAAGATGACGATCTGAAAGTGACAGAGCATGCTTGAGACAAGTAAAAATAAAGCAGTATTTCTTCGCATATCCAGCCACTTCAGAATTCCCATCTGAAAAAAGGTCATCGCGATCGCAAGCCTTTCAAGTTCAGTGTAAAGAGCGAGCCAATAATATCCAAACAGTAGAAACACGGCGATGATAGGAAGTGGAACCCGTAGGCGCGTGAGCAATAGCGCTGAAGACGAAGCAAGTGCGTAGGAAATCGCCACCTTGAACGCAGAATATGGGATTCCTATTTTTGCAGCGGCATATGAAATAAAGAAATATAATGGCTCTGCTGAGCCCGTTAGTGTTCTTTGAGCAAGATAGGCTTCAAGTGGTGATGCAGAAGAGGCACTCTGATAATAAGCGACGTAGTTCAACTGATCACCCACATTGTAGTAAATCAATTGCAGGACGGTGAAGAATGGCAAAAGAAGTGCTGTGCTTATTATCACCCGCTTTCGAAAACGGGAGCTCATCCAACTCGCACGCACCCCAAGGGGTAGATGCGTCCGGCCGGCCTGCGCAATCAGTAAGTCCCCACGTAAGTCGACATTGTCGTCAACTGTTGTGCAATCAAAAACCGCAGGCGGCTTCTTGGGCTGTTGCCGGTCAACCAAACGTTTCTACCCACTCAAGAATGCGCTTATTCATTGTGGACGCACTGTCTTTATCAGAGATCGTCTCAGTCCACCCTGGAAGCATGCGATGAGAAATCTTCCGACACCGAATACAGACATGTCTGCAACTACGACGGGCAATCATTGGACGATCCACGTATATCATTCAGATGAGTTCACTTGCGTAAGCCACTAGGGCTTTCTGTGTGTTCATTCAAAATCTTCGTGTGCATTTCAACCATTGCCTGCGCGATCGTGTTCCAATCTTAATATGAAGCAACGCGACGACCATTGTCACCCTTTCGAGCAAGTTCAAACGGCGTCATCCGCATTGCTTCACGTAGAGATGAAGACAGCTCTCTTTTATCAACTGTGATGTATCATCTGTCAACGGCTGCTGCTCTGCCCCCTGAAAATTGGACCGTTCGAAACTGGAGGTGTCCGCTTAACAATATCAATAAGCTATTATTATTAAAACCATATTTTTCCATCACCAGAACAATACCACATAACGTACCGCAGAGCACTTACACCTTCGACCGTCAATGGAAAGGTCGGCCCATTCAAGCATCACAACCAGCAACGCCATCGGCCCTAAGCTGCCGTTGACCTCTTCACTTCGACGCTGCGGCGCAATCCATGATTGCGTTCATTCGTCGCATGGTGAAGTGGTCCCACCTTTTCGGACAGCTCAGCGGCTGATCTAAGGTGTATCCGGATTGGTTTTCATGCCGCCGATTTCTTATCTCGACCGGCCCAGTATGCCTCCTTCGGCGTTCTGCGCTCAAGGGAAGAATGGGGCCGCTCGGTATTGTAGAATGTCATCCAGTTGTTGATCACCCGCCGGGCTTTGAAGCCGTCGGTGATTTCCTCAAGGTAGACCGCCTCCTGCTTCAGGGATCGCCACAGGCGCTCGATGAAGATGTTGTCGAGATACCTGCCGCGCCCGTCCATTGAGATGCGTACCCCGGCCCCGGTCTGCGTTGTGGTCCAGGCCGATCCGGTGAACTGGCTGCCTTGGACGCCCTTCTAACAGTCAAGCAGCAATTTTCGTCTGATTGATCTGTTTGTGGCGGCGCATGATGATGCGGAAGACTTCACGGGCGATGTAACGTTTGAGGGTGCGAATGGCTTCCAGCTTTGAGTTTCCCGCAGCGACGCGTTTCGCAATGTAAGTCTGAGTTCGAGGATCAAGCCTGAGCCGCCCAATGGCGATGATGAGGATCGCGCTGTTGGCTGCTCGGTCACCACCCCGGTTCAACCGATGGCGCACCGTCTTCCCGGAAGATGCAGGCACCGGGCTGACGCCGCACAATGCTGCAAAGCTTGCCTCGGATTTCAATCGCTCAGGATTGTCTCCTGCCGTGAGCAGCAACTGCGCCGCGCTGTTCAGGCCGATCGCAGTCTGCTCAAGCAGCTCTGGAGCCAAATCTTTGACGATGGCTTCGATCATGACGTCCAGATCGGCGATCTCATCATGCAGTTCGAGATAGCGGCGTGCCAGTGACTTGAGTGCGATACGGTAGGCTTCTTCGACTTCCCGATATGCTGTGAGATCAGGTCGCCAAGCCGCCAACGTTCTGATCAGCTGCATGCGCGTCATCTGGCGCAGAGGGTCTCGCAATTTGTCAGGCGCGCAAACGATTGTTGTCTGGATCATCTGCAAGGCAATGCGTCGGGCCTGGACAGCGGTCTTACGGCAAACTTTCAGAACGCGGAGGCTTTCGACCATTCCGTCCCGACTTCTCGGTGTAACCGTGTGCCGTTCAGCAAAGGCGGCATGGGCTGCGCTTTCCGCGTCGAAGTCATCGTTCTTTTCCCGGCGACGACGGTCCTGCTTGTCGGGTGCGGTCACTTCCAGAACCTCGATACCGGCCGCTTTCATATAACGCAGTAGTCCCGCGCCATAACTGCCCGAGCATTCGATCCCGATGCGTTGTAGATCGCCAAACGACTTCATCCAGGCCAACATCAACCGATACCCATGTCGGGTCGTGGAGAAGCTTTCGGTGCCGAGAACGCGGTTGTGGTTGTCGACGACGGCTGCGACATGCAGGTCCTTGTGGGTATCGACCCCGCCGACGACGAGAGATGCTTCTGTGAGTTTGGCCATCCTATGATCCTCCTGCGGTATGTGAACAAGCATTGCCCAGAGGAATGCAGGGACAGGACAGTCATGAGACCACACGGTCAGGCCCTTCTTGGGTCACGGCAGCACCCTTGAGGCAAGCTCACCGCAAGGCGTTCCCGGGTGATCGACAGGTCCAGGGAAAGACACGCGTCAGGTCGATCGGAATGAGGGTCAGATCACACCGGGAAGCCATGCAGCACCAACCCAGCGAATGGTCGATCGGTGTTTGAGTCAAACCACCCGAGAACTGGCACCAATCGTATGACTATCCGTATTCATGATCTCAGGCGGCCCGTGTTTGGCCACGGCCTCGTTCAATGCTTCGACGCAAAAGTCGGCGTGCATGGTGTTGGACAGTCGCCAGCTCAACACCTTACGCGTGGCCCAATCCATGATCGCCACCAGATACAGAAAGCCGCGCTTCACTGGGATGAAGGTAATGTCGGCACACCAGACCTGGTTGGGCCGGTCGATCACCATCTTCCTCAGCAAATACGGAAAGACCGGATGCTGTGGATGCGGCTGGCTGGTTCGGGGGCGTTTGTAGATGGCCTCCAGATCCATCTTCGCCATCAGTCGGCGGACGCGATGACGCCCCACGACGGTCCCTTCACGGCGGAGATATGCTGCGATCTGGCGTGACCCGAAGAATGGGTATTTGGTGAACACGCGGTCAATCTCTTTCATCATCGCAAGCGTGTCAGGGTCAATCCCGACCGGCGTGTAATAGAACGTCGACCGGCTGAGCCGCACCAGTTTGCACTGCTGGATGATGCTGAGCTTCGGGTGATCGCGACGGATCATGGCGCGCTTCTTGTCCGGGCTCACCTTTTGAGCCCTTCCGACAAATAATCGTTCTCAACCGCCAGCCTCCCTATTTTGGCGTGGAGTTCTTTGACATCGGCTTCGGTCGGACCCGACTGCTTGCCTCCGGAGAACACATCCGCCATGCCCGCGATGGCCAGTCGTTTCCACGTGCTGACCTGGTTGGGGTGAAGCTGATGTTTCGCGGCGATCTCTTGCACGGTCTTGTCTCCGCGCAGCGCTTCCAATGCCACCTTGGCCTTAAACTGATCTGTAAAGTTCCGGCGCTTTGCCATGTTCGTATCCCTTCAAAAGTCTGGGATACACCTTAGCCAACTGTCCGACTTCCCGGGACCACTTCAACCGCTCGGCTTTTTCTGATTATCAAACCAATCACTCATAGCTCAATTCATTAAAGATAGAATCTACTATTAATTGTGCGCCATAATAATTGACATGATTAGAATCTGAGAAGAGAACGGTTCCATCATTGCCAAATTGATAGCAATTTAACTCATCACAAAACAGCTCCAATGTATTTACATATTTAATGTTGTCCGCAGTGTTAGCGCGAAAAACGGGTAGAACATCATCATTACGTTCAAAATATTCAGAAATAGATATCGGCTTTAAGCCTTTTATCGCTTCTCCTAATTGAATATCAGAATTATATAGTATATTTCTTCCAATCCAGCTGTATGCACCATGATGAAATTCCGGTACTGGCTCAACAATGACAATCTGCTTTCCAGAGCTCTTTAGCAATTCAAACGTTGTTGAAAATGAGCGTTGAAATAATGCAGAGTTATCTTCTGCAGAAACTGCAGTACCTTGATTATCTGCCCACCTAGATGGCGTATCATTGCCTCGATATCCACTTGTATAAATTGCCCACTCTGCTGCAATAATTATTGTAGATATGTCTGGAGAATTAATGGCATACTCAAAAGCCAATTTCACAGTTTCTGCACAATTGGGTGCGGCAAAAAAACCATTTAACAAGGGAGCGCAGTAACCTCCACTGGTTGCAATTGCAGATTTATTAATTTCATTTAGATATTCATTAGCAGCATCAAATAGAGCACCAGCATGCGAGTCACCGATAATTGCAAACTCTACCCTACCATTTCCAATGATACAGAAGTCAGCATTTGCTAATTGTTCTGACAAGCGTCGTCCATCATTATGGCAATAAGTTGTGTCTACAGTTGGAATATCTTGCAGTTTTACCCATCCTTCAATCCTATGTGGGAACCCTTGCTTGATGTGTCCAACCAACCCAGAGCAAGAGAAAATTACAAGGATAGTTATTGAACCCAAAAAAACAGATGCCTTACTAAAGTGCGAACTGTTTCTAAATGGTTTTTCAACGTAACGCCAACTAAAATACGCTAAAAGCATAGATACGATGCTTAGTGCTAGCATTAAAAAGTGTGAAGGATGTTCTAGTGAGCGAATTCGCGCAAAAGCAAACAAAGGTTGATGCCAAAGATAAGCTGAGTAGCTGATTAAGCCAATTCCAACAAAACCTTTAGTTCTAAGTAACTTAGCTGCAAAAGTTTCCTTGTCTGCGTACAACACCAACAGCACTACGCCAAGCACTGGCTCCAAGGCAAATACACTAGGAAACGGTGTAGTTTCATCATAGAAAAAGATTGAAAACATAATTGCTGCTAAGCCTAGAAGTGCTAACAGATTATTCCGCTGCACTCCTTGCTTCTGAACGACAAACGCAGCTATCGATCCAGCAAGTAACTCCCAGGCACGTGTCGGAGCAAGATAGAAGTTAGCCGTTGCTTTGTTGCGCCAACCCCACTCACTTAGCAGCAAACTGATTGCTGCCGAAACAACAATCATCCAAAACACTCTGTTCTTACCAAAGCGCCAAGCCAAAATTAGGAAAATAGGAAATAGTACGTAGTACTGTTCTTCAACAGCTAAGCTCCACGTATGCAGTAATGGCTTTTCTTCTGCAGCTGCTGCGAAGTAACCACTGTCACGCGAAAACAGGATATTAGAAGCGAAAAGACTGACTGCAATTAGACTTTTCGAAAAGTCTTTCATTTGACTTGGTAGCATCCACATCCAAGCAAACGGAATGCACACAAACATTACAAAGAAAAGTGCTGGAAGTATTCGTCTAGCACGTCGTTCATAGAAGTTAACGATACTGAAACGCTTGTTCTCAATGTCCTCAATGAGGATTGTTGTAATCAAGTAACCACTGATTACAAAGAACACATCAACGCCAACAAACCCCCCACTAAATAATTCAAATCCAGCGTGGAATAAAATTACAGGGACAACGGCAAGTGCTCGCAAGCCGTCAATTTCAGCGCGATATTTCAAGTTAACAATCCTTTAGGTGAGGTTTAGAAGATAAACTAAGGGCCACTTTTCTTTAGCTTTTCTGCCTTCAGCTAATGAGCCTTTCAGCATGCCAGCCGTGAAGCCCAATTTTTTGCATAAACGCTTAACTTCTGCCAATGCGTTAGCACGTTCGTTCTTCTTAGCTTCAACCATCTGCTGCTGAATTGCTTCCATTTTCAGCTTTCAACTCGTCATAAGATTTCAATTCACACCTCCATCGGTTTAGTTTCAGTCTTATATTATAGATGTGCTAAAGGGATCAATAGAGGTGAATCGGGAAATCTGAACAGGTGAGTTAGGTGGATTTTCCGCTCCCAATTTGGCAGTTTTGCCGGGACGAAGGAGCGAAGATGACAAGACGACCGAGACGGAACCACAACCCTGCCTTCAAGGCAAAGGTCGCATTGGCCGCACCGAAGGGCGACAGAACGATGAGCGAGCTGGCGAAGTAGTTCGACCTGCATCCAAACCAGATCAAGCAATGGAAGGATCAACTTCTGGACGGTGTCTCTGACGTGTTCGACGATAAGCCGAGGAGCAAAGAGCCGGAGATCGACGTCACATCCCTGCATGCGAAGATCGGCCAGTTGACACTGGAAAATGTTTTCTAGAAGGAGCGCTCGCCAAGGCCGGTCTCCTGCCGAGCGCAAAGAAATGACAAATCGCACCCACAAACTGAGCCTGACACGGCAAGCCGCACTTTTGGGGATCAGCCGTGGCAGCCTGTATTACTCGCCGCGCCCTGTCAGCGACGCGGACCTCAAGCTGATACGCCGGATCGTCGAGTTACACATGGACTATCCGTTCGCGGGCAGTCGGATGATGAAGGGGCTCTTGCGCCAGGAAGGCTTTGCCACCGCGCGGCTGCACGTGGCCACGCTGATGAAGCAGATGGGCATAGAGGCCTTGTATCGCAGGCCTAACACGTCGAAACCGACGCCGGGCAACAAGATCTACCCCTATCTGCTGAGGAAGCTGGCGGTGACCCGCCCCAATCAGGTCTGGGCCACGGATATCACCTATATCCCGATGGCTCAGGGCTTCGTTTACCTGGTGGCGGTCGTCGACTGGTTCAGCCGCAAGGTGCTGAGTTGGCGGCAGTCGGTCACGCTGGAAACCGGCCCCTGCGTGGAGGCTTTGGAAGAAGCGATGCCCGTTATGGCAAGCCGGAGATCATGAACAGCGATCAGGGCAGCCAGTTTACCTCCATCGACTTCATCAAGGCGCTGAAGGACGCCGGGATCCGATCAGCATGGATGGCAAGGGGGCTTGGCGCGACAACGTCTTCGTCGAGCGCGGCGGTCCATCAAATACGAAGAAGTCTACCTGCACGCCTATGCAAGCGTCTCAGACGCCCGCAAAGGCCTGTAGATATGCCGTTACTTGCGGGACATTTCCTTTAATCTCCCAAGTTTGGGAAGAAGGAGATGTTCATGACGAAGGATCAACGCGAGATTCAACGCAAGTTGCGGATACTGCGACATGCGGAGGAGATCGGTCATGTCGCGAGGACTTGCCGCTATTTCGGGATAGGTCGATCCAGCTTCTACCGATGGCGTCAAGCCTATGCGGAGCGCGGCGAAGCTGGCCTTATCAACGCGCCACCCATTCCCAAGTGGCATGCCAATCGGACGCCGCCTGAGCGCGAGGAAAAGGTGCTTTATCTTCGGCGCAAGTATCATCTCGGCCCGATGCGGATCGTCTGGTACTTGGAGCGCTATCACGACATCAAAATGTCGGACGCCACGGTTTCGCGCATCCTGCGCCGCCATGGGCTGAACCGCCTTCCTCGCGGCACTCGCATGCGCAAGGTTCACACCAAACGCTATCAGAAGCAGGTTCCCGGACATCACATCCAGATGGATGTTAAGTTCCTGACTTTCATTGACAAAAATGGGAAAAAGGTGCGCCGTTTCCAATACTCGGCCATCGATGACGCAACGCGGGTTCGGGCGCTGAAGGTTTATTAAAAGCACACCCAAGCCAATGCGATCAGCTTTGTTGATCACGTCGTTGAAAAGTTCCCATTCCGCATCCGCGAAATCAGGACGGATAATGGCCATGAGTTCCAGGCGAAATTCCATTGGCATGTCGAGGATCTTGGTATCCGCCATGCCTACATCAAGCGCGGGACCCCGCAGCTGAACGGTAAGGTGGAACGGTCACACAGGTCGGATGGGCAAGAGTTCTACCAGCTTCTTAGCTACAAGGGCGATGTCGATCTCGAAGCAAAGCTGGGCGAATGGGAACGCTTCTACAACTTCCACAGACCGCACGGCGCGCACAACGGAAAGACACCTTACGAAGCTCTCAGAGAAAAGCTATAATCAACAAACGGAATGTCCCGCGAGCAACCGCACCTTACACGAAGGACGGGGCACAATAGGTTATCCGGTTCGATCACGCGCTCGATGCGTGGCAGGTCCTCGGGCAGGTTGCCCCGATTGCGCCGGGCCGCACGCCGGGGCCGGCTCTCGGAGGGAACCTGAACGTCCCGCTTCTCTTCGACCTCGCCGATCGCCGTTTCCAGGTCTTCGAAAGCCAGCTGTCGATCATCCTCGCTGAGCTTCTCCGACCGTTTGCCATGAACGACCTGGTTTAGTTCGGCGACCAGATGCTCGAGGCGCTTGTTCGCCTCCTTCAGAACATCCCGCTCGCGCAGAACTGCGGCGACCGCTGCGCTCTGCGCCTCGGGGATAGCGGACAGGTCGATGATGGCGGTATCAGGCATGGCGGAAAGGTAGCCCAAAGCAATGTCAGATGCGCGCCCTTTCCGGCGCCTGATTCATTCTGCCGCAGCTGGGCGGCGGGTCTCCAGTGCCTTCACCTTGCGCCAGTCCAGGCCGGCAAACAGGGCCTCGAACTGCGCCCGGTTCAACGTCATCACGCCGTCCCGAACCGCCGGCCAGATGAAGGTGGTCTCCTCCAGCCGCTTGTAGGCCATCACCAACCCGCTCCCGTCCCAGAACAGAATCTTCAGCCTGTCAGCACGCTTCGCTCGGAACAAAAACATGGTGCCGGCGAACGGGTCCTCCTTCAGCACCGATTGCACCAGCGCAGCGAGCCCGTCGTGGCCCTTCCTGAAGTCGACCGGCTGTGTCGCCACCAGGATACGGACGGTGTGCGACGGCATCATCACGAGGACGCCCCGAGCGCATGCACGAGCTCGGCAATCCGCGCCGCCGGGGTCTCGGCGGCGAGTTCGATCGCCACATCTCCGAAGATCAGCCGCAGCTTGTCGTCTGGCTGCGGGGAAGGCTCCGATGCCTGCGGAGGGTCCGGGTCACACAAAACCAGCGGCGCGAAAGATACCGGTTCGTCGGCCATCTCGGCGGCGGGCAAGACCAGCCTCCCTTGCTTGGCCAGGCTCCGCCACGCCGACAGCTGGTTCGGCTTCACCCCGTAACGCGCCGCCACCGCGTTCACTGTCGCGCCCGGTTCCAGGGTCTCTGCGACGGCCCGCGCCTTCACGGCCTCAGGCCACCGGCGATGTCCGCTCTCAAAAATCTCCACACCGAGCGATCTGAGAAACGCAGTCTGAGCCTCCATTGCGAAACGCACTCCCCATCATGAGATGGGTATCACCTCGCAGCCAACGCCGGGGCCGGCAACGTGTGGTTCAGCCACCGCTTACGGCTCTTCACCGAGGTGGTGCCTGACTGCAAAAAGAAGACATTACAATCCCTTATCCGCGGCAAGATCGCGTTGGAGACGGTCATCATGTCGGACGGATGGGTCGGCTACGACGGCCTGGTCGACGTCGGCTATGACGCCCATTCCCGCATCAAAAAGGCACAGCGCGCCGCGCGCAGACAGGCCGCCTTCGCCGACGGCACCATCCACATCAACGGCATCGAGAGCTTCTGGTCCTTCGCGAAAATACGGCTGGCCAAGTTCAACGGAACCCGCGCAAACTTCGAACTCCACCTCAAGGAATGCGAGTGGCGCTGGGGCAAAGACTTCGATACCCTCGTCAAGGAACTCAACGCATTGCTAGTCTAGAGCCATCCGGTTAACCGCACCAGATCCCCTAATTCCTAAAGGGCCCGCGCTCGTAAAGATCGTAACCGACCGCGTAGCGGTTCCACGGGCCCGCCGCGCTTGATTTCCGTTGTATAAGATCGTAGTGGTCCTTGAGAAAGGCGCAGGTTTCTTTGACGGCTTCGACCGTGTCACAAACGCCAAAATTGGTCAGGACAAATGGCGGATACTCGGCCACGCGCTCGGAGAGGTAGCCGTCTGCTGCGGGTCCGAACATCATCTTGGCATGGCCAGCAAAAACGATCGGTTGGAAAGGCTCGCCACCTGAGTAATAAAAGGGTACGATAGAGGCCCGCACGGACATCACAACGCGGCCCCTCACGGTCTCACGGAGATCCGCATAATATTCATGCAGATCCGGCGGCGTCGCACGTCCCGTGGCAATGATGAGCGCGGCATATATCATGCATAGCGCGGCCCCTCCTAGGGCGCCCAGTCCTGCAAGGTCGCACGCCCGGTCCCGTCGCCGGCCAAGAGTGAGGAGGAACAGAGCCGCTGGCGCTGTGATCGCGTAGAGGTAATGCACATAATACTGACCGCTTAGCGCCACCGCGATGGAGCCGAAGAGGGTCATAACGCCCAGCGCGATAGCCGCAGGTTGACGCGCGCGTGCGACCCGAAGGGAAGGCACGGCAGGCAGCAGGATCACTCCGGTTGCGACAACCCAAACCGCTAGGAACGCAAAGGTCGGATGCCTTTGATCGCCAGCGTAAGCGGTCAGAAATAGCTTCTGAAATTCAAAATACTGAGCTAGGTTAGCTCCGGCTGCCAGGAGCAACAACAACATGACTCCAAGAATTCCAAAGACCAACGCCATGTAGAGAAGCACCCGAAGAAAAAAATTGCGGGTGCCGTCTGACGTGGCCCAGAGTCCATAGAGCAGCGCCGGACACAGTGGAATGACTGCCAAATAGTTTACGTTGGCCGCACTCGTTGCGCAAAGGGCGGAAATTGCCATCCATACTGGTGAGCCGTGTGCCCTCAATAGGCCCAGAACGGCTATCAACGCCAACAGAACGTAGACGAACTCTGAATTGCCGGTGACCTGCGCAGATAACAATGCCGCGCTGGTAAGAAAAACCAGCACTACTGGCAAGGATTTTTCCTTAAACTCAGTCAACCCTCGGAACGCTATGCCAGTCAGGAGGATGCAGAAAGCTGCGAATACTGCGAAGATGTTGAAACCGAGATCAGTTAGCCAAGCCAGCGGACCATAGAAGAAGTAGATCGCGAAAGGCTTATGGTCGAAGGCGTAGCCGTACGGCATGATGCCGTGCTCATAGATACCGCGCCCCACCAAAGTGTAAATCAGTGTATCATGGTCAATGTACAGCGGCTGGATACGAACTAAAAACGGAAGCAGGAAGGCAAGGACCAAGAAGGCTCGATGAAACGGCGAATTCATGATTGGGGCATGTGGGGTCATGGAGTGCCCGTTCCCTCTTCTTCCGACGAGGTTTCTCGTTTTCGGGGCGAGGGATCAGTCTTTTTTTCAGAGTTCAAGGCGGGGTTCCTGGACGCCGAGCCCGGCATCGTTTGCCCGCGCAAAAGGTATCTCGGCCGTTGTTTGGTTTCGATATAGATCCGGCCAACATATTCGCCAATCACTCCAATTCCGATGATCTGGATTCCCCCCAAGAACATGATCGCAGTGATCAGAGAGGGGTAGCCGGCCACCGGGTTGCCGAAAACTAACTTGTCGATCACCATCCAGAATGCGTAGATAATAGACCCGAAAGAGATCGAGAGACCCAAGTAGGTCCATATCCGCAGCGGCACAGTGGAAAAGCTGGTGATCCCCTCGATCCCCAGGTTCCAAAGCTTCCAGCCGTTGAACTTTGTTGTTCCTGCGGCACGTGGCACTCGTCGGTACTCCACCACCGCCGTCTTTCCACCGACCCAAGACAGGATGCCCTTCATAAAAAGGTTGCGTTCGGGCATCGCCTTGACGTGCTCCAACGTCGCGCGAGACATCAGTCGGAAATCGCCAACGTTCTCCTGGATCTTCGAGGCGCTCAATTGGTTGTGAACGCGATAGAAAGCTCCGGCGGCAACACGTTTCAAGAAACTGTCGGAGGTCCGATCAACGCGCTTTGCCAGAACCACATCCGCGCCGTCCCGCCAGCGTTCCAGCATTTCAGGAATTACCTCGATCGGGTCCTGCATGTCGGCATCGATAGGAATCACCGCATCGCCGGTCGCGTATTCCAGCCCGCACAGAAGTGCCGACTCCTTCCCGAAATTCCGTGTTAGCTGCAGAAACACGGCCAACGGGTCTCGCGCTGTTATATTAGCAACGATTTCCGCCGTCTTATCCTGGCTGCCATCGTCGACGAATACAATCTCGACATCGTATTCGGCCAACGGCCCGAAATCACGAACAGCCTCGTAGAAGATCGGGATAGTCTTCTCTTCATTAAAGACAGGTACAACAAGGGAAATTTTCATGAGTCACTTCCAATGTCGGAGAAGACGATGTGGCGTGCGAAAAGGAAGCCAAGCGTCAGGCTGATCGCCGAAAAAACGACAAGTGTAACGATACCGGGCAGATGTGCCTTGCCAGCCCCCCAACCCGTCAGGAAAGCCAAGCACGCCAGTCCGCTGGCATACAGGATGTAGCGCAAAAACGACGCGCGGCTCCGGAATGTCATACGGGCATTCGCGAAGTAGCTGAAGGTCACTGCGACAAGGAAGGCTGCCAAGTTGCTTATTCCTTGCCCAAAGAATGCGAGAAGCGCAAAAAAAACACTCCAATGGATCGCCGTATTGACGATGCCTAACATAGAATATCTTATGAACACTGCAACTCCTCAATAAACCTATGCTTGGGAAGAAGGGCCAAAGAGAAGAATCCGAAACAGTCCCTTAACATAGTGCAAATGATTTCGCATCGTTGAAGCGGCGTCAATAGTGATATGTGAAGTGCTCCCAGGCTGTACACCGCTGAGTAACACAAGACGTAAAAGCCACGTATTTCCACTGTAGGTTTTCGAATGCGGTCAATGCGGGTTTGTTGCACAAATGCGCTGAGGGGATTCATGTTGCGAATCCAGCGTGATAGCTGGGTTTCATGAGCAGACCGATACCTCCGAGCTACAAGACCAAGAACTGGCCAGCCTATAATGAAGCGCTCAAGCGCCGTGGCTCGCTGACGATCTGGTTCGATCCGACGCTGAGCTGGGATGCCGCCCCGACAGGCAGGCGTGGCCGACAGCCGACGTACAGCGACGCGGCGATCCAGACGTGCCGGACGATGAAGGTGCTTTTCGGTATGGCATTGCGCCAGACCACGGGCTTCGTCGAGAGCCTGCTGCAACTGGTTGGCCTCGACTGGGCGGTGCCGGACTTCAGCACGCTCTCGCGTCGCCAGAAAACCTTGGCCGTGAACACTCCCTACCGGGGTTCCAGGGGACCGCTGGACCTCTTGGTAGATAGCACGGGTATCAAGGTCGAGGGAGAAGGCGAGTTGCATGCACGCAAGCATGGTGGGCCGAAACGCCGCGTTTGGCGCAAGATACACCTCGGGATCGACGAGCAAACATTGGAGGTCCGGGCCGTCGAGGTCACTGGTAGCCATATCGGAGACTCGCCGATGCTTCCCGAACTGCTTGATCAAATCCCGGCCGATCAGGAGATCGGAAGCGTCACGGCAGATGGTGCCTACGACACGCGCAAATGCCACGATGCCATCGCCGACCGCGGGGCACATGCCGTCGTTCCACCGCGCAGGAACGCCAAACCCTGGAAGCCCAGCACCAAGGGTGCCGTGGCGCGCAATGAGGCCCTGCGGGCCTCGAAATACCTCGGCCGTGCGATCTGGCGACGCTGGAGTGGATACCACCGCCGGAGCCGCGTCGAGACCAAGATGCATTGTATGAAATTGCTGGGGCAGCGGCTCATGGCGAGAGACTTCGACCGCCAGGTCGCAGAAATCCAGGTCCGCATCGCCGTCCTCAACGACTACACCGCGCTCGGCATACCCATCACTGAGCCCGTAGGATAAGTCCCTCTGGGGAAAGGGGAACTCCGTTCTGCAGACGATTTGTGCAACATGTATAACCGCCCC